>JGI26238J51125_1000842_pt1 | contig 11009 bp, 9 predicted proteins | sample SaaInlV_100m_DNA_FD_51125 | JGI IMG/M metagenome (IMG submission 51125) | reverse complement strand
CGTAGGTTGCACCGCTCATCAGGCAGGCCCACAGGCACATTTGTGACTCGTAGGCCGCCTGGGCATCCACGGCGTTAGAGGCATTGGCGTTTGCCGAGCGATAAGGCAAGTTGTAGCGCCTCGCCATCTGTCCGATCACGAGCGTGGTTTTGACATGCTCGGGTGTGCCAAAAGCCGGGGCCCCGCTTTTCATGTCGGCGTTTGATACAAAGCCGCCATAAGTCACTGGTGTTCCTGCTCGAACCATCTGGCAAAAGGCGATTCCAGCCAGCGCCTCTGCGTTTTGTTGTACAAGTGCGCCGGCAACCGAAACAGGCGCCATGGCGCCGGCCAGTATAAAAGGCGAGATCATCAGCACTTGTCCAGCCCGGGCGCATTCGATCATACCCCAGAGCATGGACTCATCATATTCGCGAGGCGAGTTGGGGTTTATTGAGGCGAAAACACAGGGCTTTTCAACAAATGCTTCCTCGCTCAGATTGTGTGCAATACGCGTCATCTCTAATACATCGAGTGTGCGCTGGCGACTGTGGTTATATAGCCGGAAGGTCTTATCCGTCAGAGCAAGAATCGCACGGGTCGCCTGCAGGTGGCGTACCGGCACCGGTATATCGATAGGCTCCACCGGATAACCGGCCGAACCATGGGCCACATTGACAGCTTGAGTCAGGCGCAAAAAGTTTTCGAAATCCTCACGGTTACCCGCACGCCGGCCCTTAAGGGTATCTGTGCAGTGTGGTGCACTGCTTACGGATGAGAAATTGACATGACCGTCACCCAATCGCAGGTCATGGGCCGGGTTACGTGCGTGCAGGGTGAATGCGGCTGGCGCCTTGGCCAGATAGTCCATCAGCATATCCGGGTCAAAACGCACCATAGCGTCAGAATCTCGAACATCGGCCCCGGCGGTTTTCAGGATCGCACGGGCTTCAGATAAAGAGAACTGGATTCCATGTTCAGCGAGCACATTCAGCGAGGCCTGGTGTAGCGACTCGACCTCATCCTGCGAAAGAATAGATACCGGGGTGAGCCGGTTGAGCACCGGTCTGCCGGGTGTTTGTTCTATCTCGAGGGACGCCTTTCGTTTCTCAAGGGACGCCTTTCGTTTGCTGGTTTTTCGTCGGGCCATGTTCGAAGGTGCGAGGCCTGCAAAGTCTGCGTCGGATCAATGGAATGTGTCGTGATTCTAGCAGTGCGTTGTTCACCGTATACGTTACTTTTGCCTCTGGGAAGAATCCCACTTCGCGCTCAGTTGGCGTTATGCGAAGTGGTTAACACGATTAGAGCGTCATCATCTACGTCGTTACCGGGACACCCAGTCGCGCAGCGACAGCCGTGATTTGTTCCCAGGATTGCTGCGGTATCGGGATTCCGTCGCGTTGCCGCTGCTCGGCGGTGGCTTTTTCACGTTCGCCTGGGATCTCTACTGCACTAAAGCCGTCGGCTGGCGGGCACTCGCGCATCTCAGCCAGAATGGCCTCCGCGCTAGCGCTGAACTGATTGACTCCCTGGAAACGTTCAAGATCAATCACAATCATGATCCAGTTCATGTCGGTGGTAACTCGCCCCAGCATCGCTTCGCCGACTATTTCGGCAAGTAGTGCAAGGCCGTATCCCTTAGCTCCACCGGCGGGCAATAATGCCCCGCCATCAATGTAGTCTTGTGGGTCCTGACTCGGGTGGCCGTTGCGGTCAATAATCATATCCTTGGGTAAACTGGCGCCTGCGCTTTTCGCAGCATAGATCCAGCCTGCCGCCCCCACCGAGGTGGCAAAGTCGAGAATGACGGGCCCGCGCTCACCGCCGGGGATGCCGAAACTATAAGGATTGGTGGGCAGCATCCCCTTTGAACCACCGAATGGCGCGACCTGACGCCAGTTTCGTCGCGCACCGCCGCCAAGAATAATAGTCAGGCAATGGTTCCTGGCTCCCGTTTCACAAAATGCGCCGAGTCGACCGGTATGCCCGCAGTTAGTAATGCCAAGAGCGGCAACGCCATTGGTCTTGGCCTGGGTGATGCCAGTCTCAATAGCGAGTTGCATGGCCGGCATGCCAAAGCCACGGCCGCCATTAATCACAGTTGCACCTCGATCGCACCGGGTCACGACAGGAGTTCCCGCTGGTGAGAAATAATCGGCTTCAACTTGTTCAACGTATTGGGGCAAGCGGACAACCCCGTGGGAATCAATACCCATGAGGTTCGCCTGTACCAGGTGGCGAGCGACAAAAGTAGCGATAGCATCGTTGCAGTTGATGGCGCCGAGGACGCCTTTCGATAACTGCTCAAGCGAATGCGCCGACAACTGGACGAACTGGTCTATACCAACAAACTCAGTCATCACTGTCCGTAATGACTAAAAGATCAGTTTCGCTGAGCAGGGCGCCATCGACATCAGCGTAAAGAAAATGCCCCGGATGAAAAACGACCCCGGCAAAGTGCGCTGGAATATCGGCTTGGCCACCGCCTAGCTTTGATGGCCCCTCTGGCTGTGTCGCCAGTGCTTTTACTCCGATAGGTATTGTGCCAATAGCGGCGCTATCGCGCACGCAGCCGTTAATCAATATCCCGCCCCAGTCTGTCTATTGCCAGTTGCGTCAACTTGCCCCCTAGCATGGCGCAAGGTAAAGACTCACCGCCGCCTATGACGAGAACAGATCCTGCACCATCAGATTCCAACGTTTCCTTGACCAGCAGAAAGTCTTCAAAAACTTTCAGCATTCTGATTGGGCCGGTAAAGTCAGTTTTGTTGCCAAAGTCTCGAAAGGCGGGCTCGCAGACCTGCACGCCCTGTGAATGTGTATCGTAAAGATCAGTAGTAGATACGAGCTCTTTTGCATCAGCCGCACCAGTCTGGCGTCCTGTCGCTTTCTATCACCAGGTACTTGTAAAGAAGTTCCTGCCCGAGGCTAATGTTATCGATATATACCACGGCCGAGATTTCCCCGGATTCGTCACGTTGTTGTTCGTCAAGCGTAATCTCGGAGGCTTTTGATAAAAGGGTGCTGGCGTAGTCTTTTGCCTTAGTTGCTTTCTCACCCTCTGCTGCACACCATACTCCGTTCGACTGAGGATCCGGCGCGAGGCGAGGCGCTATGATTTTGGCGAGGTGTATCGTTTCACGTTTTCCCGATACCTCCATCACCAGCGTATCGCCATCAATGACCTCAAGAAGCGTTGCAGGGGTGTAATTGCACAGGCAGCCCCCAGCCCAGGCGGCCCTGACTGCAAAAACTGTGCCTATAAAGAAAAGGGTGCGAATCAATAAACAGGCGTGTTTCATAAGTTGTGTTGCCTAAAATTCTCCAGGTTTACAACGAATTTTGGCGTTGTGCAGTTCATGCCTAAAAGCACAATCGATAATATTAGCGGATTTTTCCCGCAGTTTGACCGACATGAAATGGTCTAGAAACGTAAATACCTGGTCAGATAAAGCAGATATCGCCTAAGTTTTGAATAAAACTTACAATGCAATCTTGGGAAAGGCCCACAATGTAGGAGTTTAGAGGCCTCAATTCAGGTTCAACGTAAGATGTTGACTGATTTTCGTGGCTATGTTTCACTGCAGGTAACGCTTTCTGGCTGGGGTGAATCAAACCCTATGGATCACCTGCCTTAAGCGGTTATTAAAAACAGACAGAAAGTCATTTTTTCCTAGGAGGAACCTGAGAAATGAAAGAAGTTAAAACTTTTCAACAGATGTATCGCGATGGCCATGTAAATCGTCGCGAGTTCCTGGCTGCCATGGGTGCGCTGGGTATTACCGCAACTACTGCTGGAGGCCTTCTCGGCTCGACCAGCGCTTTGGCCGCCACCCCGAACCGCGGCGGCTCGGTGGTCTTCGCATCCAACCTGCATGGCCCGGATGACACCTTGGATCCGCTTCTTGGTACGTCAACTATCGACTACACCCGGGTTAACACCGGTTTCAACGGGCTCATTCAGGTCTCGGACAACATGAGCCTGCATCCTGAGCTCGCCGAAGAGTGGTCGGTCAACAGCAACGCCACTGAGTACACCTTCAAGATCCGCAAAGGCGTGAGTTTTCACAGCGGCGGGGAACTGACTGCAAGCGACGTGGTCTGGAGTATGAACCGTCACATTGAGGACGGATCGCCGTCATCGATAAAGTCCTTCTTCTCTCTCGTAGAGGAGTGGAAAGCTGTTGACAAATACACCGTAAAACTCACTTTGTCGTCACCTGATGCTGACATGCCGTATAAGCTGACGCAGCCGCAGGCGAAGATTGTTAAAAAGAACACACATAACTGGTGGCAGGCGGGTACTGGTCCATACGTGCTGGACTCCTTCCAGGCTGGTGTGAGATCAATCCACTCACGTAATAATAACTACTGGCGTGATACCGGGCAGTGGCTCGATAACATCGAGATCACGGCGATTACGGATATGAACGCCCGTCTGAATGCGTTGCTCTCAGGCAGTGTCGACATGATCACCGCGATCAGTGCCAAACAGATAAAGAAAATTGAGAGTTCAGGACTGAATGTATTGTCGGTGCCAGCAGGTGTGTATGGTGGTATTTGCTGCCTTAAGAACACAGCCCCGGGTGATAATGATGATCTGGTTCAGGGACTGCGGTACATCCAGGATCGTGAGCGGATTGTCCGCAAGTTCCTGAAAGGTCACGGTACACTGGGTAACGATCACCCGATCAATATTTCTTATGGTGCCGATCATTGTCACGAGTTGCCGCAAATTCCATATGATCCGGAAAAAGCCAAGTGGCATTTGAATAAATCTGGATATACTGAGGCTGAAATCTGGGTCGCACCTGTGACTGGCGCGATCGAGGATGTCTGCTTGCTTATGCAGGCCAACCTCAAGAAGATCGGCTTTAACCTGAAGCTCAAAAAGGTCCCGTCAGACGGTTACTGGGGTGCGGTGTGGATGAAAGAGCCGCTGAACGTGGTGTCTTGGAATATGCGCCCGACTGCGAACTCGATGATGGGGATTCAATTCGGGCCGAATGGCAATTGGAACGATACGTTCTGGAATAACGACCGCATGGGCGTATTGCTTAAGGACTCTCTGGCAGAGACCGATCCAGCCAAGCGTCACGAGATGCACTGTGAGATGCAAAAACTGGTGAGTACCCAAAGCGGGATCATCATTCCTTATCACACCAATATTCTGGATGCCAATAATCCAAAGGTTAAAGGGTTNTCCAACGTACCTTTGGGTCAGTTCGGTGGCAATGGCTGGGCCGANTTCATCTGGAAAGAAGCCTAAGGCGACTGGCTTTTTGCTATTAAGTGGTTTTGAAAGGGGTTCGCACGGCAACGTGCGAACCCCTTTGTTTAAGATCGCTAAAGCGCTGACTAAATAACGAGTTAACAATGCTTTGGCGTGCGTTACTGGGTCGAACTGGGATCAGTCTGGTTACTCTCTGGGTGGTCTCCGTGCTGATTTTTATCGGCACGAACCTGCTTCCAGGCGATATCGCTCAGATTATTTTGGGTCAGATGGCGACGCCGGAAAATACGGCCGTCCTGCGGGCCAAACTAGGCCTTGATAAACCCGTGGTTGAGCAATACCTCGTCTGGCTGCAGAACGTCATGATGGGCGACCTTGGGATTTCCAAGGCAGGCTTGGGTGCAGGATTAGGCACGCCGATCGTCGAGATGCTGGGTCCGAGGGTTTACAACACAGCTCGTCTGACAATCCTGGTTTCGGTGATTGCGATACCACTTGCGCTTTTTTTGGGCTTGATGGCCGCGATGCATCCAGGCACCAAACTGGATCGTACGATCACCTTTACAACACTTAATCTGATCTCGGTTCCGGATTTTCTGGTTGCGACGACTCTGGTGTTGATATTTGCGGTCTCGCTGGGCTGGCTTCCCTCGATTGTTTATCTCAGGGGAAATGAATCAGGCTGGCTGCTGATAAAGACCCTGGCAATGCCGATACTGACCTTGGTCATTTTGGTCTCCTCGCAGATCATCAGGATGACACGGGCCACGGTGCTTAACGTGATGAGTTCGCCCTATATCGAGATGGCGATTCTCAAAGGGGTGCCCCGTAAAAAGATCATTTTGCGCCATGCTTTGTTTAACGCGATAGGTCCTATCGTTAATGTAATTGCTCTGAATCTTGCCTGGCTGGTGGGCGGTGTTGTAATAGTAGAGCAGATTTTTTCCTACCCCGGGCTTGCAAAACTCATGATCGAGGCTGTGCTTTTGCGCGATATGCCACTGGTGCAGGCGTGTGCGATGATCTTTTGCGCCACTTATATCGTGCTGATCTTCATCGCTGACATGGCGACGATTCTTTCTAACCCAAGATTGCGTCACCCGAAGTAAGAGGTTGCCAGGATATGTCTGATACATCGCAAAATACAAACCCTGTGACACAGTTTGATGAACTGCCCGATGCACCCCCTAAGCGTAAGATAAAACTCAGTCTGCCGGGGAAGATTGGCATAGGAGTGGTAATTTTCTGGGCCATTATCGTGATTATCGGACCCACGATCTCCCCATATCACGAGGCCGATATCCTCGACGAAGAATTATTCATCGTACCGGGCAGCGACGAGATGTATCCGGATACGGATTTTCAGCCGCCCAGTAAGATTGTGTGGCTGGGCAGTGATTATCTGGGGCGTGACACCTTGTCGCGAATTTTGTTTGGCGCAAGAACAACAATTGGTATTTCGTTGATTGCGACGCTTCTGGCCTATCTGATCGGAGTTACCCTGGGTATTGCGGCGGCAGTGGGAAGCCGGTTTATGGACATGGCGCTGAGTCGAGTGAATGATGCGTTACTGGCTATTCCCTCGATCATGTTTGCGCTTGTGGTAATCGCAGCGCTAAATAGCCCAACCATACCGTGGTTGATACTGATCACCGGCATCATTTATGCCTGCAGCGTTTTTCGTATCGCCCGCTCACTGGGTCAGGAGGTTATGGTCAGTGATTTCGTGGAGGCAGCACGGGTACGTGGCGAAGGCTTATGGTGGATTATTACCCGGGAGATCCTGCCTAATATAGCGATGCCGTTGGCAACCGATTTTGGCCTGCGTTTCGTCTGGATTATCCTGTTTATCTCGTCCTTGAGTTTCTTGGGGCTAGGTGTGCAACCGCCGGCATCGGACTGGGGCAGCATGGTGAAGGAGAATCTGCCGGGGTTGGTTTATGGCTCGTTCGCCCCGCTGATACCCGCACTGGCGATCGCGACGCTGACCATCTCCATCAACATGATTGTGGACGATATCTCAGCACATTCCGGCGGCAAGCTGGCTAAGAGAATGATCTCATGAGTGTGTTGCTTGAGGTCGATGACCTTTGCATCAGTGCTCGCAATGACGATGATGAGTTGACGCCGATCGTAAAGGGCGTCAGCTTTAATGTGGCCCGTGGCGAGGTGGTAGCCCTGATTGGGGAGTCAGGTTCAGGCAAAACAACCATTGCCTTATCGTCGCTCGGTTATACCAAGCCCGGTCTGGAATTTGTCGGCGGTGAGGTGCGCCTTGAAGGTGAAGACGTCATCACCATGGGTGCGGATCAATTGCGAGGCCTGCGGGGTCAGCGGGTTGCTTATCTGGCGCAAAGCGCTGCAGCAACATTCAACCCGGCTCTGACGATTGGTGAGCAGGTCACTGAAACTTGTGTGTTGCATGGCATTCTCACTCAGAAGCAGGCCGACGAGCGAGCTGAGTTTCTCTATCGGGCTCTGGAACTACCAGATCCTGATCTATTGGGTAAGCGTTATCCCCATCAGGTATCCGGAGGGCAACTGCAACGTCTGATGGCGGCAACGGCACTGTGTGGCAAGCCAGACCTTCTGGTGCTGGATGAGCCCACCACTGCGCTGGATGTCACGACGCAGATCGAGGTATTAAAAGCCTTCAAGTCAGTGATTAAACAGGAAGGCTCTGCCGCCATTTATGTGACGCATGATCTTTCNGTGGTCGCCCAGATTGCGGACCATATTGTGGTGTTATACGCGGGCGAAACGCAGGAGTATGGCAGCGCAGAACAGGTTGTGAGCCATCCGGGGCACGATTACACTCGTCGTTTGATGCATGCTGTTCGGCCGCCACCCGCCGCAGGTCAGGGCGACGAAACCAGTGGGAAGCATCGCCGAGAGGCGCCTGCGCTCGAAGTAAAAGACCTTGTTGCCGGATACGGTAAAGTCAAAGGCGGAAAGCCGGCAATAACAGTGCTTCGGGATGTGAATGTCTCCATAGAGCGGGGCCACAGTGTGGGGGTGATTGGTGAGTCGGGATGTGGAAAATCCACCCTGGCTCGGGTCATGGCCGGGCTTTTGCCCGCCGCGCAGGGCGAGGTTCTACTGGATGGCGAACCGCTGAAGCCTGCCTTACAGCAGCGAAGTCGCAGCGACCTGCAAAAAGTACAGTTCGTTTTCCAGATGGCGGATACCGCGCTTAACCCACGCCAGCGAATAGATCATATCCTGGGGCGCCCGCTTGAGTTCTACCTTGGCCTTAAAGGAAAAGAAAAACGTCGGCGGATCGGCGAACTGCTGCAGATGGTCGAACTACCGCAGGAATTTGCTGGGCGATATCCCGAGGAACTCTCAGGTGGCCAGAAGCAGCGAATCAACCTCGCAAGAGCACTGGCCGCATCGCCGGAAGTACTACTTTGTGATGAGGTAATCTCGGCACTCGATTCCATCGTTGGCGCGAATGTCATTGAATTGCTCAAAAAGTTGCGCAAGCAGACCGGCGTGTCCTTTGTTTTTATCAGCCATGACCTTTCGACAGTGGCATCCTTTGCCGATGAAATCATCGTACTGTACGCGGGTCGTGTGGTGGAAAAGGGCACCACAGATGCCGTGCTCTCTCCGCCCTATCATCCCTATACACGTCTTCTGATCAGCTCAGTTCCTGAATTGCGCGTCGGCTGGCTTGAGGAAACGATGGAAACGCAAGAAGCGCAGGCCGGCATTGATCGTGTGGTAACACTGACGGATAAAGGCTGTCCATTTTTTGATCGTTGTCCGCGGGCGATAAAGGATACCTGTGATCAGGAGACCCCGCCGGTAAGAATGTTGAGCAGCGGTCATGCCATAGAGTGTCACCTTAGTGAGGCGGAATTCGCCCAGTAAGGCCAAGTTGCATGGGGGGGTTGTCGTGATCGGGGAAGAGTACGATCGATATGACGCGATAGGCCTCGCCGGGCTGATCGCAAAAAAAGAGCTCACCCCTTCCGAGCTTATTGAGACTACGATTAACCGAATCGAATCCCTCAATCCAAAGCTGAATGCCATAATCGCTCGGTGTTTTGATACGGCGTGTGACAGCATTGCTCAAGGACTCCCCGCCGGACCCTTAACCGGGGTTCCCTATCTGGTTAAGGATCTGAACACCGTGCTTGCAGGTCTTCCTGCGACTAACGGCAGTCGCGCTTTTGCAAAAACCATTCCCACTAAAGATGGACTGTTGATCTCGCGCTTAAAGGCGGCTGGCCTTGTGATTCTGGGAAAAACCAATACCCCCGAATTTGGGCTGAATATCTGTACCTCCCCCAAATTGTTTGGTCCCACGGTCAATCCTTTTGACCGCTCCCGCTCAGCAGGAGGATCAAGCGGTGGCTCGGCCTGTGCCGTGGCATCCGGCATGCTGCCTGCGGCCCACGCCACCGACAGCGGGGGATCGATCCGGATTCCGGCAGCAACTGCGGTTTGTTTGGCCTCAAACCAACCCGGGCCCGGGTACCGCTTGGGCATGACAGGGCAGAGGGTTTGGCGGGATTCAGTGTGGCCCATGCCTTAACCCACAGCGTGCGAGATTCGGCAATGCTGCTGGATGTGACGCATGGGCCAATACCCAGTGCCATCTATAGTGCACCAGAGCTAAGTGGAACGTTTCTGGAATCCCTTGAAGGCGATCTGCCAGAACTCAGAGTGGGCCTTTGTACTGATGGCTTCGCCGGAGAAGACATCGATTCACAGTGCAAGCAAGCCGCGACAGATGCCGGCCTGCTTTGCCAGTCATTGGGCTGCAAGGTTGAAGAGGCGATGCCACCTGTAGACGGCGTGGCGCTGCGTGATGCCTTCGATGTATTGTTTTCTGCCAATATCGCTAATGTAGTTCAAGCCGTGTTGTTGGAAAATAATGCCAAAAATCCGGAGTCCTTGTTTGAGCCTGTGACGCTGGCGTGTGCCGAAGCTGGGCGCAGGTGTAGCGCCGTGCGGTACGTACAAGCCATCGAATGTATTCAACGCGCAGCCCGAGATCTTGCCGATTTCTTTGATGGCTATGATGTATTGCTGACACCAACCCTGGCTCGCCCACCGCTGAAACTGAACGAGATCAGTATGGCGATGGATGATTGGAAAAATTACCTGAACGCGTTGTTGAATGAAATTCCGTTTACCCCGCTTTTTAATGCCACTGGGGCACCGGCGGCTTCGGTGCCATTGGCAAAAAGCGAAGAGGGCCTCCCCATCGGCATTCAGATCGGTGCCGCACTGGGTCAGGAGAAAACACTGCTGCGCCTGGCACGGGAGTTGGAAGTAGCCAGCCCCTGGCATGACCGAATCTGAACTTTAGGGTTTGGCTGTGAATTCTTATCAGTTTGACCTCTTCAATGCGTTCACGGAAAAGGCATTTGGTGGCAGTCCGGCTGGAATCATTTACGATGGGGCAGAGCTTTCAACGGAGCAAATGCAACAAATAGCCCGGGAGGTCGGCGCACCAGCAACCTGTTTCGTCATCCGTGTTGAGAAAGATGATGTTCACACACGCTTTTTTTCAACTGCAAAGGAGTACCCGATGTGTGGACACGGCACCCTGGGACTGATGACGGGTCTGGTTGAGCGTGGTCACCTTGAAGTGCCGCTTGGGCAAACAAAAAAGGTTCATCTGCATACGTCTGCAAGTTCGGCAGTGGTCCAAGTCACTCATTTATCGAATAGTCGTATCGAGGTGATGCTTAAGTTAGCCCCCGCCGTATTTGAGCCGGCCTCGCTGACGCCTGATCAATTCAAAGTGTTCTTTGGGGTCAGTTCACAAGCCAGGGACTCT
>JGI26238J51125_1000837_pt1 | contig 11040 bp, 7 predicted proteins | sample SaaInlV_100m_DNA_FD_51125 | JGI IMG/M metagenome (IMG submission 51125) | reverse complement strand
CTATTCTGAAACTTGTGGCTGACTTGTTCCAAACTTTAAAGAAAATATAGAATTCGCAGGTGCGTATTTTTTCTTTTTCTTCTTTTTGCTTCCTTCAAAGGCTATTGTAGGCGGATACATTCTTCTGTTTACAGAACCCATTGGTCTGGAAAAGACTGCAACATCTCCTGTTGAAGTTCCTGTTTCTATAAGCCAGTCTCTAAAGTTCATTTAAATTCCTTGAATTTATCTGCTTCCATTCTTGAAATTACTTGACCTCTTTTTTCTGGCTTGAGCCTTTGTGAACCCTTACATTCTGGACACATGAATCCATTGACTATTCCTTCGCCGTTGCACATTTCACAAACATCAGCGTCTCCGCCATCTTCCCATTTTGATTGGACTTTTCCTCCAAATCGATCCATGTAATTCGCAAGTTTTCCAACATGTGCGGCATCAACACCTTTTATATCTGCTCTTTTTTTGCCACCGAACATCTCTGTCCACTTTCTCAGTTGGTTAGTGCTTAAACCTGTGCCTTTGGCATTTTTAAGATATTGATGGACTTCATCCTCCGAGAAATCTTTAAGCCTCAGTAAAAACTCAACAGCTTTTGAGTCAACAGTTTGCCATCCTGTTTGTTTTGGTCCGTAGGGTGTGTGACCAACTCCACCTGCTTCCCTAGAAACGCCTAATACTTCTTTTATTTTAGACATAGGATTGTGCTGCAACATCCAGGCAACTTGAAGAATCTTATCTCTCTCTGATGTAATCTCTTGCGGCATTCCTGATGGCGGGTCAAAGCTCACGCCAGGAAATAGGACATCCAAAAGCTTGGTGCTTTTTAGTAATCCGATATAACATTTTGGATCTATTTCTGGATGTTTTAAAGCTTTTTCGAACTCGTCTTTAATTCGATTTAGTCCTCTTAATCGATTGCCCATGTTTAAGAATTTAGGAATTGCTTTTTTGATGTCAGGATCTAACTCTGAATTTGATCCAAATCGACAATGAAAACGAATTGTTCTAAACACTCGAAGCGGGTCTTCTTCAAATCTCGCCTCAGCATCCCCGACAGTTTTTACAATGCCTTTCTTTAAATCATCATGGCCACCATGAAAGTCATAAAGCTTTTTATTTTCTTTGTCTGCTTTATCTAAGGGGATATACATTGCATTAATTGTCAAATCCCTTCTTGCAGCATCTTCTCGTGGGTCATCAACGAAATCTACTTCTGCTTCTCCATCAACAACGTTAATGTCTTTTCGGAAAGTTGCTATTTCAAAAACTTCGTCGCCAACCTTGGCTCCTATTACGAATACCTTTTGATCAGGACTGTTGTCTCTACCTTGTACAAACCAAGACATATGATCGTCTCCAGTTGACTTTTGAACTTTTACTGGATCTTCTTTGTCTGAGTATTTTACAGATTTAGGGGCGTTAAACTCTTTGCCTTCTTTTCCACTTCGGTCTCCAGAATATTTAAATCCTGCGCCTGATAGAATTTGCCCTACTTGTTCTGGCGTGGCGTTAGTTGCAAGGTCGTAATCGTTAATTGATTTTCCTGCAACGAAGTCACGAACTGGACCGCCAACAAGGTACAGGGTTTTCTTGGGCATTGTCGCTGGCTTGCTCAAGTCATCATGGACTACTATGTCTTTGCTTTTTTCAAAAGCACGAATTACAGGTCTCATCTTTGATGGAGGTATAAAACCTTTGGGTAAAGAAACATGCTCTGTTTCTTTTTTCCAATTACTGCTCTTCTTACCTTGGCCGTCTCTTTCACCAGCTTCAGATTCTTTGATTAAAACAAATTGTTTGAATGATTTCATTTTTTACCTTTTTTCTCCGGTTACTGAAGTCCGAGGGTCTACCGCACTTATCATAGGAAAGTTTTTTATTANAAAAACTGGATTAGTTCTGCGAAGTTGGAGAGATNTTTGAAGTTTGCTTTTGTCAGCCATAAGTTTCCCGCCTTTTCCATCATCTATGCCGACAGTGTACAACTCTCGCAGTTTAGAATTGCTTTTTAATGCTTCGTCTCTCATCATACCTAAAGCTTGTTCCATTTCATCGGAGTTTTTGTCAATATCTTTAAGTGGCGTATCGCCTTCAGCCGTTTTGATGCCAAACCACTCATCCGTCGCATCAAATTCAAAATACTGAACACTTTTCCAATTTTCTTTGACTGCCTTTTTTTGATCTGGAGTCCATAATGATGGCTCAAGAAACTGCGTAGGCGTTTTCGGTCTGCCTATGCCGGATTTTCCATAAAGTGCTTTGTCCATCTGGCCGCCTAGTGAAGACACATAACTTGTGACTATCTGTGCCCAATAAGGGGTCCGAGCAGGTGCTTTAAAATCTTGAGTGTAGTCTCTAGTCGGGCCAACATTAAGCAACCGGCCTGGTGCTCTGTTTCTGTTGCCTTGGGCAGACTGCTTTTCGTTAATTAACCATTCTCTAAAATTCATATCTTTTCCTATGGAATCATAGTTGTTGGGTCTTGGATTCCTATTTTCCACAACAAATACCCTACCAGTATATAGAGAAAAACATTCAAAACAAAATTTGCTATTATCTTCCATCTTCCCTCGTTTCTTTGGGAATCTTTCTCGATCATCCTGATCTTCATTTCTATCTCATGAATGTTTCTATTCAGATCCTGAACATGTTTCTTAATTGCTTCTCCATTTTGTGATTCAAGAATGCTAACTCTAGTATTCAATTCTCTATGGTTTTCAATGTGATCGTCCAGCTTAGATTCAACTTCATCTTGCTGTTTTATTAAGTAGGCAACTCTTTCGTCTACTCTGGTGGTCAATTCCAAAACTGACCGAATAGATTCAGATACTTGCGTGTAATATTCATCAGACATTAAAGATATCCTTTGTTGACTATTATAAAATTAATAAAGAGTTTACCTCTATATACGTTATCATGGTAAAAGATATCAAAAAATCTGACATATCTGAAGAACCTATTATTTCAGACGCCACAACGGAAGAAGATATAGTTAGTGACGAAATGTTGTTAGGGATATATTCTGAAATATTAGACAATGTTCGTCAAGACAGAGGTGAAATTGATGAATACTTAGGTAAATTTTCTGATATGGTCATTAATGAAGGAGATGCAACAACGTCTTCTAAAGAGGCGGTTGTGAATCTCATGAAAATGAAAACTGATCAGTCGGATAAAATGTCAAAAATAGCAGATCTTATGACAAGGGTAAAAATGAAAGAAAAGGATGTCTCTAAATTCATTACAAAACAAAATGGTGATGTGATAAACATTGGAAACAATGTTCCCAATAAGAGGGCGTTATTGGAAACAATCGAAGAAGCAGCGGAAAAATCAAGGAGTAAAAAAAATGACTCATAAACATAATCTCAATGACTGGCTTGTGGAGTTTGACATCCCTGCGGCAGCAGGTCAACCTGATCCAGCAGGCATGCAAGCTCCTGCTGTTGACCCAAATTTAAATCAGGATTTTGATATGAAAAACGACCCAAACGTTTCTAATATTGACAGAGCACAAGATGAAGATCCATCAGAGCCAGAGGTTGATGACATAGAACAAGATCCCTCTTCTCCTGATATGCCAGATGAAAAAAAAGAAGTTGAAAACTTCGAAGTATGGAAGCAAGAATATTTTAAAGAATCCATTAAGGGAGATACAGAACAGCTTATGGATATGCTTCTTCAAGTTAGAGATTCTGATCTTGAACCTTATCAGCATAAGTTTGTTGAAGATAATTGGAATGTCCAATTAATTAGACAAAATTCAAACGTTGATAAAGCTTCCAAAGAAATAAGAAGAAACATAAAAGATCAGCTTGATAAAAATAATCCAGCAACTTCCGTTGTAAGCCATATAGCTTCTGTGTTGGAAACTGTCCCCACTTTAAATAACGTGTTTATAAAACTAAACGGATACGGAGGCTTAAAAGGCGATCTACACAGAAAGTATACCGCTGCTCTACTGGGCGCAGTTCAAGTAGGGAGCGGTGGAAACACCGAGGACATCGTTTTTAACGAAAGAGATTACTCAATTCAAATTTCCACAAGATGCAACGCCAGATGGGGGGATGTAATGTTGGGAAACTGGAGTCTTAAGGAAGATGATCCAGAGAAATACCTTTCAGATCCAGAACTAGAGCGTTTAACTTCCGGCAGTCCTGAAGAAAGAGATGTGTTGAGAAGAAGAGTTGTAATGGAGTCTATAGCAGAACTATTTGAAACAAGAGCCTTTGTTATAAATGTAATTTTAGAAGATGGAACAATCCATACATTAGGTTGGGATTTATCAAGTTCTCTTAGATCCGCTTATACAGATGGAAAGTTGGTCGTAAAAGCGAGACAGTCAGAAACCTCTGAGGCCATGATTAATGACGACGGAGAAATTGTTCCTCTTTTAGACCTGAGCATTCTATATGTCAAAGAAACTGGAAGCTTGGATGAAAACGGCAATCCAGAAACAGAAGAAATTCCATTCATGGAAAGAAAAGATGGACTTTTGTTTTTGTCAGCAGATATGAATACCATAAGTGAGGCTTCAACAGTCCTACAGGGTGCGGTATTCAAAGAAACGCCATACAACGGGAACCCAAGCGATTTGAAGACACTTACTAGATGTGTTTATTCTTCGCATGACCTTTTAATGAGACAGTGTTAACACGAGGTAAACTATGAAATCTTTTTTAGAATTTGTTGATAAGAGAACTAGAGAATCTAAAAAACAACTAGGGATATTAAAAAGAGTCTTGGAAAAAGGCGGAATGTCTGTAGTTGATTTTTCAGAAGAAGAAGATCCTCATTTATTCCTGAAAGGAAGTAAAAATCTTTCTTTCGAAGGGGTTCGAATATACAAAATAGGTGGTGAAATAGTTTTCCGTGTGCAAAAAGAAGAAAATACTCACCCATATGGAACGGCATATCCTATACAGGTAGAAGAAATGTATGATGATATTCTTTCTGATGAAATGGATGAAGAAAAAGCAGGCAAAGAAGTTATTAAATCAATCTCTGAAGAAATGAGAAAGTTTTTTAATAGAAGCGACAAAGCAGAAAAAGAAATCAGGTCAATTGAGTTTGGCAATAACAATGATTCTATGGGAAGCGTTCTGGCATCTTCGACGGGCACCGATTATGCTAATCAAGTTTTAAGCAAAAACAAAGGCATTTGATAGTGGAGAAACATGGTCTTATTAGGCAATAATACTCCGGGATCAAATATAAATTCGAATCCAAATCTAGGCAATATATTTAAACCTGTGGGATTTAACGCTAATCCCACCACCGATATTAATCCGTTCGTTAATCAAGGATCTTTAATCTCCTTTAGTTATCAATTTTGGGTTCACGATCCTTATCCTGTTGTGATTGTGACGAAATCATCTCCAGGATATATGGTAAAAGGAATCAATATAAATTATATAACATTTCCTTTTATTAAAAATCTACTGAGATCTAATTGCAATAATACAGGCTTTTCTTGGCAAAATGTAAAGGGAGATAAATATATAGAAAGTGCCTTCCGAAGTTACAAATGGCAAGGCATCAGGCAAGTTAAAATCCTTGACTGCACCTTCCTTTTAGATGTTATGGCAACTGTTCGTGCAAACGATCCCAATCAAATTCAGGCCATAAAAGAATCAATAAGAGAACAAATTAATAGAACTGTGAATCCAAAAGCTGAACCTACAACGGAGCAGCCGATGAATCAACAGCCTCAACCAATATCCCAACAAACCAATCAAGTATCCCAACAACAAACAAATCAAAATATGGAAAGTCAAACAGATCAATCAAATAATGTGTAATTATTATACATAAGTTAAACTCTAAGGTATTTTTATTATGGCAGATATAGGCAGAATATACGATAGCATGGGTCGCCTTATTGGCGAAGCTGAAGACATCAAAGGTGTTCTGCGTTCCATGCTTGAGAGAGATGTGGGGAAGCCTAAGTCTTATAATGCCAAAAGCGAGCCGAAAGCAGGTGCTCAAGAAGAGTTGAAAAAGCAAGTTGATAGGCTGGAAAAAATACTTAAGGAAACAAATGATAATGCAAAAGATTATGCAGAAAGTATTATAAACGCTTCTAAAACTATTGAAGACGCAATAAAGAGCAAATCAAAGAGTCCAGATTTCGTTGATCCATCCAAAATCTATGAAGCAATATCATCAGGATTTAAAAATTGCTGCACTGAAGAAAAAACAAAAGCAGAAGTCAGTCAAGATAAATTATTGTTCGCTGACGGTGGTGAAGATAAAACTTTTAAATCGATGGACAAATCATTAACAGCAATAGAAAAGAACCTAAGAAAAGGCGGTGGTGGTGGTAGCGGTGGTGGTGGTAGCGGTGGTAGCGGTGGTCTTGATTTTGATTTTGATTCGGGAAGCGATGATGGAAAAAGATATGGTGATGAGTTCGCAAAGGCTGCTGGTAAATCAATCAGAAACGGTATAAGTGTCTCTCTTGGAAATTTAAGTCCAGTTCAGCAAATTTTTGGTGCAGCTATTGATGACGAAATGGAGTACCAAAGGAACATGAAAAAGATTGCCTTTCAGACTCAAGGTTTGACGATGGATACTGCTGATTTGCAATCACAGTTTTTCCAAACTGGAAAAGTTGTAGAAAAAACTGGGTTTAATTTGTCGGCTTTCCAACAAGCATATACAGAAAATATAAAGAAAGGTTTAAAGCCACAAAAAGAGTCTTTAAACATAACAACATCAGCATTGAACACTTCGAAAATGCTTGGGCTAGAATCCGGTGCATTAGGAGGAACGTTCGCTGATTGGAATATGCATTTAGGACTTTCAGATACTCAACTTGCAGATGTTGGTCGTGGCATGCGTGATGTTGCTCTCTTTAGTGGCGTAACTGGTGAAAATTTAGAACAAGCAGTTAAATCTTCTGAGGGCTTCATGAAAAATATGAAGTCTGCCGGAACACTTACTGCAAGTGCCGCTAAAAATATCATGACTATGTCAACTTTTGCCCAAAAGCTAGGCGTAGCAGATGAAATGAAGGGGCTAATGGACGGGATGACTAGCTCCTCGAATCTACTTCTAAACGCCAGTCAACAAACTAAAAACATGTTATATATGGCAGCAGGTTCAGTAGGGAGAATTAGTGACCTTCAACAAGGCACCATAATGAACACAAAAGCCGGAATTAAAGATATGGCTAAAGGCATGGAGAACACCTTCAGCCGAATAACAGGATTCAGTTCAGATCAAATAGACCAGATGACTGCTGAACAAAAAATGAAGGTCAATGTTCAGCTAGAGTCTGCTTTAGGTGTTGGTCTGGAGGATTTTAGCAGACAGATTGAGGTAATGAAGGAATCAGGTAAGTCGTATACCGAGAGACTGGCAACCATAGATAAGCAATTAGAAGCAAACCTCACGCTAGAAGAAGAAAATCGTTTAAAGCTTCAAAAGAAGAACATGGCATTAAGTGCAGGCTTGGAAATGTCAACAAAATTAGCAGACGCAGCTAAAGGTGTTGATACTGTTTCAGAAGCTGTTAGCAAAATAAGAAAAAATGCTGGTGCTGCTGGGTTCGGTGATATTCAAAGAGATTTAGCAGACATGTCCAAAAACATGGGTATGGAAGACTTGGCTTCAAAAGTCAGTTCGGGCGATAACCAAGCTATTGCCCAAGCGATGGCTTTGTCTGCAACATCTAAATTAGCCGACGCTGGAGGGACTGACTACTCATCTGAAATGCTTGATGCAATCAAGTCAAACGATATGTCAGAGATTCGTGAGCTTCAAGCAAAAATGACTGAAGAGCAGCAGAAGATGGGAATTTCGCAAGAAGCCAGCACGGACCCAACGTCGCAAGCTGCTCAAACTTTATCTGAATTAAACGAAACTGTAAGGAGCTTCACTGGGCCAGCATTGCATCTTCTTACGGGAATATTAGGTGCCATTGGAATGATACCTATAATGATCGGGGCAGGGATTTTATCAGCATTTCTGGGTGCTGGTGGAATTGTCGCATCCATTGTTGGAAGCTTAGGGCCGATGTTGTTAGCAGGAGGTGGAGCAGCAGGAGCAGCAACGGCAGTAGGAGGAGCAGCAACGGCAGTAGGAGGAGCAGCAACGGCAATAGGAGGAGGACTGGCCACAGCGGCAGCGGCTGTAGGACCCGCTCTTTCAGCAGCAGCGGCAGCTTTACCTGCAATAGGTATTGGCATTGCAGCACTTGCTGCTGCTGTGTTACTTATCGGTGCTGCAATAAACTACACCATTGGAACAGAAGAGTTAGAAAAAATAACAGGTGCCGCTATAGCTCTAATAAAAGGAGTTGCGGTATTTGCTTGGGAAATGTTAAAGATAGGTGCATCAATCACTGCATTGGGGTTGCTGGCTTCTTTGAGCGGAGCGATGGGTCCGTTAATGCTTATGGGAGCCGCAGCACTCGCTGTACTGATTCCTGGAGTTCTTGCACTTGGTGCTGCAATGATGGCACTGGGTGCTGCTATAGAATATGTCGTAGGGGCAGATGAGTCTGTAAAATTGATAGGGAACGTTGCAGCATTCATAGACGCTGCTAGTGGTGTAGTTTGGTCGATAGTAAAGCTTTCTGCACTTACCACTATACTTGGTGCTCTATTAGCTTTTGTTCCTGGGGTTCTAATATCCATGGCAGCAGGGGCCTTGGCATTAATCATTTTAACTCCTTCAATTTTAGGATTTGGCACGGCAATGATGGCATTGGGTGCTGGTTTAGAATATGTAGTAGGAACAGATGAGTCTGTAAAGCTAATAGGAAACATATCGTCATTTATCGATGCAGCTACAGGTGTGGCTTGGTCATTAACTAAATTTTCTGTAGTAAGCGCAATACTTGGTGTTGCGGCTGTTTTGGCAACTGTCGGGGCGGTAGGTTTACTTCTTGGTGCCGCAGCACTCGCTGTACTGACTGTTCCAATTTTAAGTTTCGCAGCAGCGATATTNTCTCTAGATGNGATCTTAAGCTACNTCACAGGACTAGATTTAACTTCAACTATGGAAAAGATATCTGGAATAGTTGATGCCGCTACAGGTGTGGCTTGGTCATTAACTAAGCTTTCTGTAGTAAGCTCTCTACTTCTTCCTGCGGCTGCTTTGGCAATTGTCGGGGCGGTAGGCTTGCTTGCTGGTGCCGCAGCACTTGGCATACTGTCTCCCGGAATTGCTGCATTCGCATTGGCAACAGTTGCTCTAGACGCACTCTTAAGCTTTGCCACGGGAAGAGATTTAACTTCAACTATGGAACTGACATCTGGTGTCGTTGATGCTGCTACAGGTGTGGCCTGGTCGTTAATTAAGCTTTCTGTAGTAAGCGCACTGCTTCTTCCTGCGGCTGCTTTGGCAATTGTCGGGGCGGTAGGCTTGCTTGCTGGTGCCGTAGCACTTGGCATAATAACGCCTCCAATTCTTGCATTCACAGGGGCAATATTCGTTTTAGGCGCAACCTTAGACGCCATTGCAGGATTAGATTATATAATTTCAGTGACAGAAAAGATGTCTGCCTTAGTTAATGCAACTATGGGATTTGCTTGGGCGATAATTAAATTCTCTGCCGTTGCTACAGCCCTTGGTGCCATGGCTATATTTGCTCCCATACTTGGAATAGCCTTGGCGGCGGGGGCTGCGGCTCTGTGGGCCATGATGAAGGGCTTTATGGCATTTTCTACTGTTACTGTTTTATTTGGAAAATCTTTTGACGCTATTGGAGGCATAGATGAAGCTGTTAACATAACAGAAAAGTTAGGCGAGTTTGTTGGTGCCATTCAAAGCTTTGTTTTTACATTACTGAAATACTCCGCCGTTGTTGCAGCCCTTGGTGCCTTGTTTGCGTTTGCTCCCATGCTTGGAGCGGCCCTATTGGCAGGTACTGTGGGACTATTCGCCATGATGAAGGGCTTTATGGCATTTTCTACTGTTACTGTTTTATTTGGAAAATCTTTTGACGCTATTGGAGGCATAGATGAAGCTGTTCACATAACAGAACAAATGGGAGCGTTTGCAGATGCAATTACAAGTTTTGCAGTTTCGGTTATGAAGTTTTCTGCACTGGCTGCTTTATTGGGCGGAATGACACTAGCGGCAGGATTGGTCGGAGGAATTTTAGTAGGAACCGGCACAGCAGCACTGATGGGGCTTTCAACTGGGCTGGTGGCTTTTGGAATGGTACTGAAAAGTTTTGCAGATAAAATGGGATCAACATCTGAAGTAGAAGATACAGCAAACAAAATTGTAGCAATAGCAAAAATGTTTTCAGTAGTGCCGGAAATAATGAACGTGCTTATAAATTCAATAACTCCAATGGTCTCCAAGAGAATGTTTGGATTAATGGCAGCACCTGCTGAAAAGTTAAACGGTGAAGCTATAAAGAAATTTTCTGATTTCTTTATAGGCGTATCTAAAATGATGAGAGACGGCATAATAGACCCTGTAAAAGAGAATCTGGCTGATGCGGGAGAAATAAAGGATGTAACTAGCAAAATTCTTGGCATGGCACAAATAATTGATGTAATACCAGGGATGATGGACAATGTTGTTAATGGTATAATCCCCATAATTGAAGGATCGCTCTTTTGGTCTTCACCTGCCGACAAACTAACCGACACGGTCATGGCTGATTTTAAGAAGTTCTTCACAAAAGTAGGAACGTTCTTGCGAGACGGCGTAGTCACTCCTATAAGGAATAACTTTGCAGATGTAGCAGAAGTGGAGAAAGTCTCTAGCATAATTGTTGCTTTGGGATCAATGGTAAGCGTTATCCCCAAAATGATGGATGATATAGTTAACGGTATAATCCCCATACTTGAAGGATCTGGCTGGTGGTTTTCAGGACCGGATTTGACTGACACGGTCATGGCTGATTTTAAGGAGTTCTTCACAAAAGTAGGAACGTTCTTGCGAGACGGCGTAGTCACTCCTATAAGAAATAACTTTTCAGATGTAGCAGAAGTGGAGAAGGTCTCTAAAATAATTGTTGCTTTGGGATCAATGGTAAGCGTTATCCCCAAAATGATGGATGATATAGTTAACGGT
>JGI26238J51125_1000831_pt1 | contig 11114 bp, 9 predicted proteins | sample SaaInlV_100m_DNA_FD_51125 | JGI IMG/M metagenome (IMG submission 51125) | reverse complement strand
TCTTTTAAAGTAAAAGGCAGTAAGATGAACCAAACTAAAACCCATCTAAAAAAAGCTAATGAATAAGGTGGGACATTTTCTGTGAAAGCAAATTTTCCAATAGTAAAATTTCCTGCCCAAAATAATGTTGCAAGGATCAACATAATATATGCTCTAGTATTTTTTCTCACTTTGGAACCCTTTATTTTGTTAATTATAATTTTTCCAGAGATTGAGTATAATGTCTATCTTTAATAAAATGATTATAAAAATTTAATTAAAATAAATTTTTATTTATTGAATTTTTTTGCAATCAGCTTCATCAAAAGCGTTAAAAAATATATCTTGCAAAATTTCACCATTAGTATTTTTGCACTCTTGATCTTTATCTTTGATATCTTTATCTTTACTATCTTTATCTAAAAATTGCATTACATGCTCGCTAACATTTTTGCCTGTTTCTTTCTTGATACCCTGATTTATTGACTCTCCGACAAATGCTTGTTGAATACTTCCAGTTTTAACAATTGTAAAAACTGGGCCTAGTAATGCTACACTTTGAACACAACCAGTTAAAAATATAAATGGAATTAAAATTAGAAAAATATTTTTCATTTGTAAGAGTTTTATGTAATTTGACTCATAAATAAAGATAAACTTACTTAATTAAGAGTTATTTGTGTTCATTTTGATGTTTTTATTTGCCAATTCCAATAATTGTTAGATCGTCGTCTAGAATATCGTTATTTTCTTTAATTCCTTTTTCTAAAGTACCTGTTTTTAAAGTTTTTAACCTAATTTCTTCAGTAGCATTTTCTAATTCTTTTCTTAATGAAGAATTTTCATGTTTTAATATTAATTCTTTAACCCCTTCAATTCCAATCTCTTGCTTATTGTCATCCATGCATTCAGAAAATCCATCCGTAAAACAATAAATTCTCCCTTTATTTAAATTAAAATTTTCTAATTGATATACGCTTTCATCTTTATGTTTGGTCACCGCTAATGGCATTGAGCTTGAGGGAAATTCTTTAAAATCTTTTGCTATTTTTAATAAAGCTGGCTGATGTCCGGCATTAGCAATTTCAACTAAATCTGACTTTATATTATATCTTCCAACAATTGAGGTAATAAAGGTACCAACAGGGTTGGTTTCTTTTAAATCGTTATTCATCTCTAATAAAATTTCATTAGGTTTGAATTTTTGTTTGGCAAAAATCTTAAATAAAGTAATTGCTTTTGCCATAACCATTCCAGCGTTAACTCCTTTGCCAGTAACATCACCTAGTATAAAATAAATTTCATTATCATTCATTTGATAATAATCATAGTAATCACCTGAAACATCTTTTGCAGGTGTGTTTTGAGCAAATATATATTTTTCAATTTTTTTGTTACTTGGAAATAATTTCTTTTGAACTTCCCCAGCTATCTCTCTTTCTTTTTTTAAAATTGATTGTTTTTTTTCATTTTCAATAGCAATTGAATTTTCCTCTAAATATCTAAAATAAAGTGAGGTCATAAATACCAATGTTCCNGCAATACTTGAAAACAAAGAGTCTAAATAAAAATTAAATTGATAAATAATGATGCTAGATAAATTAATTACAAAAATTGAACCTACAAAAAAGATAATGCTAAATTTTGGCTTGATCTTTATAGGTATCAAGATCAAAAATATNACCAATATTAAAAAAATAATATTTTCTGCTAATTGAGTATAAATGTTTTTAAAAATACTTTCATTCTTTAAAATGTTGTCAATAATATGAGCATGAATTTCAACACCAGGAACTATTTTTCCATTTGAAATTTTAACAATATCAAAAAGAGCTTGAGCAGAAGATCCTACTAAAATTATTTTATTTTCAACTCTTTTTTGATCAAAATCGTTATTAATGACATCAATGGCTGAAATATAATTTTCTTTATTAAATTTTTTAAATTTAATATTAATTACTCCATTTTGATCACTTGGAATTGTATTTTTTCTTGTCTTAATTAATTCAATTCCATTTTTATTACTTTTTACTAATAAGTTTTTTTGACCTGTTGCAACTCTAACTGTTTCAAGAGCTAATGAAGGCCATATTCTGTTATCTATATTATAAAGTACAGGTACATTACGAATTATACCATCAATGTTCGGTATTAAAGAAATCGAACCAATACCACTTGCGGCATTATTAATTTCTTCTAGAGATGTGATTTTATTTTTATATTTATATATAAAATTTTTTGGATTATCCCCTTTGGCAATTACTCTCAATTTAGGTTTGGAATTATTTTTTACAAAATTGTCTTTTGGTTCCCCCAATATCGGCAAGACAACTTTTGATTGCTTTAAACTATCAATAAAAATTTTATTAGTATTGGGTACCTCAACATTTATAAATTGATCGCTTTCTTTTTGTAGTTGTGAAAGTAAATCTTGTGGATTTTGCCTATCTTCTTCACTAAAGACGATATCAAAAGCAATAGCTCGAGGACTATGTTGATTTAAATTATATAAAATTTTTGAATAAATATCTCTACGCCATGGAAACTGTCCTACCTTAGCAATACTTTTTTCATCAATATCAACGATGGTTACATCTTTAACTTCTCCCCTATTAAATGCTTTTTGATAAAAATCATAACTGATAAAAGATATTTTTTTAATTATGGGTGGATTAATAAATTTAATAATTATTAATAATAAAAAAATAACTCCTAAGTAAATATATTTTCTATTTATCATTAAAATAATAATTTTTTATTTTGTTCTATAAAATACACTTTGCAATAATAAAATGATCAAATGGTGTTTCTAATAAAAGTGATAGATTATATTTTAAATTGACCTGCTATTTCAACGAAACCATCAATTAAAAATTGAACAACAACAACTGCATCATATAAATGCACATATAAGTTTGGCGTATATAAAATGATCTCCATATTTGGTAAATTTACCAAAAAGAGGTTAAAATACTAGTTAATAAAATGCTCTTTTTTAAAACAAAAAAACCTATTCTAACAGAGACCAGAAGCGAGACTCAAGATAATGTTGATCTACAAATTATCAACAAGATGAATCAAGAATTTGCGATTTCTCTTGATTTGAATGAAACTTTAAACACAGCTCTACAAATTATTATTACAAGACTAAATGCTCAAGCTGCTAATATTTTTTTAATCAATAATAAAAAGAAAAAATTTGAATGTATTGCTTCTCTTAATCAGGAACATCTAGATGAGTATCAATTAGATTTAAAAGACGGGGTTATGGGAAGAGCTGTTGATCAAAGAAAATGTGTTCGTGTTGGAAATGTTAGAAAAGATGTAAGAGAAATTGCAGAATTTTATTTTGATCTAGATAATAAAACAAATTTTACAACTTATTCTGTATTGTGTGCTCCATTAATTGCAGCAAATGATTGTATTGGTGTAATTCACTGTTTAAATAAAAAAACAGATGAAAAATTATTTATTGAAGATGATCGAAAACTTTTAGAATTATTATCAACTCCAGCTGCTCTTGCTATTCGAAATGCAAAAATGGCTAAAGAAATGGTTGAACAAAATAAAATGCAAAAAGAAGTAGAAATTGTAGGGGAAATTCAAAAATCGCTTTTATCATCTAATAAAAAAGAACCTTTCCCATTAGCTGGAATAAACATTCCTGCAAAAGTAGTCTCTGGAGATTTTTATAATTTTAATGATTTAGGTGAAGGCAAATATGGTTTTGGTGTAGCAGATGTATCTGGAAAAGGAATTAAATCATCTTTGCTAATGTCTAAGGCATCAAGTTTATATAGCTGTCTTAGTAAAACTAATCTTTCGCCTGCAAGTTTATTAACACAATTAAATAATGAGATTTGTGAAACAATTTCTAGAGGAATGTTCGTTACAATGTTAATTGGAATTTATGACAGTAACTCCAAAGAATTATTACTAGCAAATGCTGGGCATGAACCTCCAATAATTTTAAATGATAAAAGTGAGTTTTCAAATTTTAATGAAGCAGGACCTCCTTTAGGAATTGTAGCAAAAACTACCTATAAGGAATATAAAGTCAAATTTGAAAAATCATCAATGTACATTTTTACAGATGGTATTACTGAAATTAAAAACCCTCAAGGTGAAGAGCTTGGTTCAGTTGGCTTTCAAAATTATATTACGAAATATAAAGAAATGCCTAATAATGAACGACTTCAAAAGATCATTGATAATATTTTAGATTCTAAATATGTACAAAAAGATGATCTAACAATTGTTGTTTTAGATGCTTAAAGCTTTAGGAAAATCTTAAAGAACTATATGGTTTTAGATCTAAATTAGTGTTTTCATTTGCGATCATTCCAGAAATAATTTTTCCTGATATTGGTCCCAAAGTCCAGCCCAAATGGTGATGACCAAAACAATAAAATATATTTTTATGATTTTTTGATGGACCCATAACTGGTAGAAAATCGGGTAAAGAAGGTCTAAAACCTAACCATTCGTCCTCATGTTCAGGTAAATCTCCAAGCATATATTTTGCATTATCAATTAAGTTTTTTACTCTAGATTTTGACAATGGGTTATCTAGCCCACCAAACTCAACTGTTCCAACAACTCTTAAGCCTTGTTCCATAGGAGTAATTCCAAACCCTCTATTTGAAAAAATGACTGGTCTATTTAGTAAATGATCACAACCTTTAAAGTGAACATGATATCCTCTTTCAGTATCAAGAGGTATTCTCTCACCTAGGTTGTCAGTTAATTTTTTAGAAAAAGCTCCACAAGCAATTACTGCTTTATCAAAAATAAAACTTTGGTTATCAGTTTTAAAAACTGGTTTTTCTCCATCAAAGTTAATATCATTAATATTTACTTTGTTAAATTTTCCACCTTTTTTTAAAAATAAATCAAAAAGTTTTAAAAGAATTTTTCTAGGATTTCTTGCATGTTTTGCATATGGATAATAGACACCTGCATGATAAAAAGGTTTAATATGAGGTTCAAGATCATGAATTTCAGCCTTGTTAACTAGTTGCTGCTCAACTCCTAATTCATTTCTTATGTTTATTTCAAGCTCTCTGCTTTTCAAATCTTGATCATTCCAAATATAAAGAATTCCTTTATTTTCAACTAAACCCTCTAAATCAATTTCATCAAATAATTCATCATAAGCAGGTAATGCTAAATCTAAAATTTGATGCATATTTTTTGCAGTGTGCATCATATTTTTTGTTGTTGAATTCATGATAAATCTAACAAACCATGGAATCATTTTTGGAATATAGTTCCATTTTAAAGCTAAAGGTCCTGAGGAACTTAATAACATTGAAGGTACATCTGCTAAAACATCTGGACGATTTAATGGAACTGAAGCATAAGGTGAAAAGTGTCCTGCATTTCCATAAGAGGCTGCTTGAGTGCCAGGATTATCTCTATCAAATATAGTTACGTTAAATCCTTTTTTTTGTAAAAACAAAGCATTTGATACACCTTGTATTCCAGCACCAATTATACCTACTTTAATATTTTTATTCACGAGAACTTATATAATCAATATTTAAACATTGAATAGAGGTAAATTATACACACTTTATATTAGAACTGATTATGCTATGGCCTGCTTACTATGAACCTTTGCGCTCAATACAATGCCAAATCCAATCATTGTCGCTAACATAGAAGAGCCACCATATGACATTATTGGCAGTGGCGACCCTACTATAGGTAGTAAACCTAGCACCATAGATAGATTAACTGTAATATAAATAAAAATTGAAAATGCAAAGCCAAAACAAAATAATTTTGCAAAACTGCTTCGTGAAATAACACCAATTCTAATAATTCTAATAATAATAATTAAATATAATAATAAAAGTCCAATTGATCCAATAAAACCAAATTCCTCTGAAAATAAAGTAAAGATGAAATCGGTATGCTTTTCTGGAAGAAAATCTAAATAACTTTGAGTGCCTTGCAGAAAACCTTTGCCTGAAAAACCTCCTGAACCAATAGCAATTTTAGATTGGATAATTTGATATCCAGCCCCCAATGGATCTCTATCGGGATCTAAAAAAGTTAAAATTCTTAGCTTTTGATAAGGTTGTAAATTTGAAATAATAAAAGGTAATGATATTAAAAAAGTTATAAAAGAGAAAAAGAAATACTTAATTTTAACTCCTCCCAACCATAATATAATCAATCCACTAGATGCAATTAATATAGAAGTTCCTAGATCTGGTTGAGATACAACCAGAATAATTGGAATTAAAATTATAGTTAAGGCAAAAAAAATACTATTAAATGAATTTACTTTCTCAACACTTACTCTGTGATAATATTTTGCTAGACATAAAATAATTCCTATTTTCATTAATTCTGATGGTTGAAGAGCTAAAAAATATAAATTCATCCATCTTTGTGAGCCAGACACTTTTATTCCATAAATAGATACCCAAATTAATAGTAAAATAATAATCCCATATAAAAAGTATGAGCTAAGGTGCCAAAATTTAATATTAAAAAAAGAAATTAGTAACATTAAAGCAAAAAATACTGATAATTTAATAAAATGACTTTTTGTATGATAAAGCAACTCGCCTCCATCGGTAGAATACATAACAAATAAACTTAAGGTTGATAGAATAAGAATACTTAACAATAAAATATAATCTAAATTTTTAACTTTTTGAAAAAAATTTTGATCTGAGTTTAGTCGAGTATGTTGAAACATTTAGATATTAAATTCTTTATAGTCTGGAAGTTTTTTTCTATATTGGTGTCGATCAACTATTAATTTAAATAATTTAGTAGCCATTGGTGCTGCAGCTGAACTACCAGAGCCACCATGCTCTACAATGATGCTTAATGCATATCTTGGATTTTTATAGGGACCAAATGCTACATATAAAGCATGATCTCTTTCTTCATAGGGTATTTGAAATATTTTTAAATCAAGTTCACGTTCTCTTTTGCTAATTCTTTTAACTTGTGCTGTCCCAGTTTTCCCAGCAAATTGATACTTGGGATCATCTATTCGTGACTTGTATGAAGTTCCTCTTAATTCATTAGTAGAACTAAACATGGCTTCTTGAATAATTTTTATATTTTTTTGATCATTAAATAATGGGATGTGTGAATTGTATAAATTATTATCTTTCATAGCCTTTTTGANTTGCTCTGATGTTAGTTGATTATCATCAGTTAAAATTTTAGGTTTAATTTTATAACCACCATTTGCTATTTGAGCAGTCATCAAACAAAGTTGTATAGGAGTTGTTTGAGTGTATCCCTGACCAATCCCAGTAATTAAAGTTTCACCTAGAACCCAACCTTTACCAATTTCATTTATTTTCCATCTTGTGTCTGGAAATTGACCAGCTTTTTCATTTTCAAAATATTCACCTAAAACTTTTTTTCCTAAACCAAATTTATCAGCAGTTACTTTTAATTTATCTACACCTAGTTTTCTTGCAATTTCGTAGAAATAAGTGTCACANGATTGTTTCATTGCATTATTTAAACTCATCCATCCATGNCCTTTTTCTTTCCAGCAATGAAAAGTTTGACCATGAAGTTCCATTTTTCCCTTACATTGGACTTTAAAATTAGTATCCATTATTCCATTTTCAAGAGCTGATAAAGCAACAATAGGCTTTAGAGTAGATCCTGGGGAATAAAGACCTGAAAGTGTTTTATTAATTAAAGGTTTTAAAGGATTATTTCTAATTAATTGCCACTCGTCTTCACTGATACCAAATAAAAATGAATTTGGGTTATATGAAGGCGACGAATACATTGCAATAATCTCACCTGTGTAAATATCCATGACACTTATAGATCCAGCCATACCTTTCATCAATTCAGCACTTAATTTCTGAACTTCTGTATCGAGTGTTATACGAATTTTTGAACCTTGTTTACCTTTTTGATATTCAAGTTGATTTATTCTTTTGCCATATGCATTAACTTCATATCTTTGAATATCATTTATGCCAATTAGGTCGTTTTCTAATGTTTTTTCTAGTCCTAACTTACCAACTTTAATTCCTGGCACAAATTTTTCTTGGATAATTTCATTTGCCAAAATATCATCTTCATTTGGTTGACTTACATAACCTAATACATGGGTATAAATATCATTAAAAGGATAATCTCTTGAAATTGTCATCACTGGTTTAACTCCAGCCAATTCGTATAAATAATTATTTATTTTTGAAAATTCATCCCAACTTAAATTTTCAGAAATTATTAAACTTTCCCAAGGTTTTAATTGTGTTTTTTTCTTTTTAATTCTCTCAACTCTTGTATTGCTTAATTGCAGAATTNCTTTTAACCTTGAAATTAAATAATTAAAGTTTTCAACTTGCTCTGGAATAACATGTAATTGATATATTTTTAAATTACCGGCAATAATATTTCCAAAATAATCAACTATGTTTCCTCTAGTTGGAGGTAATTTCCATTCTCTTATTCTATTTTTATCAGATAATGTTAAATATTTTTTATTATCATTAATCTGAAGTGAGAATAAGCGTGCAATTATTCCACCAAAAATAATTAATTTTGCCGCTCCTATTATAAACATTCGTCGATTTATAATGTCTGATTTTCTTATTCCAAAATTATCTTTAATCATTTTTTTGAGTTTTGATTTTCTTTTCTAAATTATTAAATAAAAATAAAAACAACGGATAAAAAACAAAAGTAAAACCTGAATTAATAGAATATCTCATATAATTCACATCAATCGAAAATATCAAATCTAAACTCATAACCTGAATAGAATTAACTAATAAAATAGTGACTAATAATGACAACCAGTCATTCATAAAATTTGGTCTAAGTGTAATATTTCTTAGATAGGCTGTAACTGCACAAATTAATAAATAACATAAACTACTTATTCCTATTGGAAGACCAGTCACAACATCATTTACTAAGCCTGCTATAAAAATTGATCCATAACTTAAATAGTGTGGATTTTTTAAAGTCCAATAAAATATTAAAATATAAACAAAATTAAATGAAAAATATTCAATTTCTAGATAGTTGAGATCAATTTCATTTAATACTGCCAAAAATAAAACTAATGTTGGAAAATAAAACATTAGTGACCTTAAGAAATTATTTTTATTTAATGATGACATTAATTTCCACTTCCTATTTCATAAGACACTATTCTTACATAATCTAATTGTCCAAAATCAGAAAAGAAATTAACTATATTTTTTTTCAAATTAGCGTTATTGATTATTTTACCTACTGGCAATCCTGGTTTAAACAAGCCTCCATAGCCAGATGTGTAAACAATGATCTTGTTATTATTTACTTTTTTATCATATTCTTCTTTAGTAAATTCAATAATTCCATAATTTTTTCCAGTTCCAGATAATACTGCATGAATATTAAGTGGCTCTAATAACACTGGAATCTTACTGTTTAAGTCTGATAGAAGTAGTGCTCTTGAATTTGTATAATTTACTTCAATTATTTTACCAACCAAATAACTGTCATCTACAATAGCCATACCCAATTTTACATTGTTTTTAGAGCCTTTATTTAAGACAATGGATTTTAAGTAAGGACTATCTTTATCAACCAAGACTTTAGCGTAAATATCTTCTGATTTAACACTTTCGTTAATTAAATTTCTTAATTTTTCATTTTCTAAAACTAAAAATTCATTTGTTAATTTTTTCTTTCTTAAATCATCTAGTAAAACTTCATTTTTTTTATAATTTTCATAAAGATTTAAATGATCTTTCAGTTGAAAATTTAATTTTTTTACATAATTTTCTGGGATGGAAACTACAAAAGAAGAACGATAAACAACTTCTTTAATTCCAATTTTTATATATTGAATAACTTTAAAATTAAAACTTCCTAACAATAAAATAGTGAGAGATAAAAATATTAATGTTAGTAGTGAAAATTTTTGTTGATAGCTTTTTTTTAAGAAAGCAGATCGGATTGCTATTACAAAATCATCTCTGCTTGATGCCATTACTCTTAATACTCAGATAGCATAGTAGAGAATGTTTCTTCTTGATCTAATGCTTTTCCAGTGCCAACTGCCACACAAGAAAGTGGGTCATCTGCAACATGAACTGGTAAGCCTGTTTCTTTAGAAAATCTTTTATCAATATTATTTAACAAGGCTCCGCCTCCTGTTAAGGTTAGTCCCATATCAACTAAATCAGCTGATAACTCTGGAGGGGTATTTTCTAACGCTTGTTTAATTGCACCAATCATTTCTTTCATTATATCATTTAATGCTTCTGCAGTATCTTCTTCTGTAATATTTACTTCTTTAGGAGTACCTGATCTTAAATCTCTACCTTTAACAGGATATGTATTTTTACCTGATGCCAAGGCCGTACCCATTTCTTTTTTTATTTTTTCTGCAGTACTGTCTCCAATTAAAAGATTATATTCTTTTCTCATATAATTAACTATTGCAGTGTCCATTGCATCTCCTGCAACTCTCAAAGATTTTGAATAAACTAATCCTCCTAATGACATCACAGCGATCTCAGTTGTACCACCTCCTATATCAACAATCATCGATCCAGTTGCTTCTGAAATTGGTAAGCCTGCTCCAATAGCAGCTGCTATTGGCTCTTCAATTAATTGAACTCTTCTTGCACCCGCTGCTAACGCACTATCCTGAATAGCTTTTCTCTCAACTGGCGTTGATCCTGTTGGCACACAAATTAAAATTCTTGGATTAGCAAATGTACTTCCTTTGTGAACTTTTCTAATGAAGTGTTTAATCATCTCTTCAGTCACTATAAAGTCTGCAATCACCCCATCTCTCAAAGGTCTAATAGCGCTTATATTTCCTGGAGTTCTACCAAGCATTGTTTTTGCTTCATCACCAACTGCTAAAACATTTTTTTTTCCACCTTGATCAACAATTGCAACAACTGATGGTTCGTTTAAGACTACTCCTTGACCTTTTAAAACAACTAGTGTGTTTGCTGTTCCAAGATCAATTGCCATATCTTGGCTCCAAATTTTCTTAACTTTGTCAAATAGTCCCATTATATCCCTCTCATCTTTTGATTTTCTTGCTCCATTGGAGCTGTTTTATCTCGTTTAATAATCATTTTATTTAATGCACTTAAATATGCGTTGGCAGAAGCCACTAA
>JGI26238J51125_1000827_pt1 | contig 11126 bp, 9 predicted proteins | sample SaaInlV_100m_DNA_FD_51125 | JGI IMG/M metagenome (IMG submission 51125) | reverse complement strand
CCGTTCAGAACCTTCAAAATATGATTCTTTTCAACTTCGCAGAGTTCAAGTTCTTCAGTTCTGCCTTTTAAGGCAGGAGGCACAAGGCAGTCTATAGTACTTCCAGTTTGATAGCATTCTTCAAGTGAACGATTCAGCAGCATTGAGCGTTCAACCACATTTTTCAATTCACGCACATTTCCAGGCCAGTTGTAATTATTAAAAAAGGCTAAATCTGCTTTACTGAATTCTAACGGAATGCGTTTTAGTTTAGGTGCAAGTTCTTCGGAAAAGTGTTGTGCCAGCAATGGAATGTCTTCTGAACGCTCGCGTAAAGGAGGTAAATGAATCAGCAGAACGTTGATTCTAAAAAAGAGGTCTTCGCGGAAATNTCCGGCTTTAACCTCTTCCGCCAAAGTCCTGTTGGTAGCGCAGATGATGCGTACTTCAGCAGGTGATTCTTCATTTTCACCAACCCTGCGGATTGTTCCTTCCTCCATGAAACGTAAGAGTTTGACCTGCATTTCCAAAGGCATCTCTCCAATTTCATCCAGAAACAATGTGCCTCCGNTNGCATGGTGAAACAAACCTTCTCTTGCCTGATGTGCTCCGGTAAAAGCGCCTTTTGCGTGNCCGAACAATTCACTCTCCAAAAGTTGTGGAGAAATAGAGGCACAATGAACAGGTACGAAAAGTCCGGAACGTCCGCTCANCNGATGAATTGTGTTTGCCACCATTTCCTTGCCTGTTCCGGATTCNCCTTCTAAAAGTACAGTAGANGGNGTTGNGGCAATCTGTCCAATGACTTCGCACATATCTTTCATGATTTCACATCGGCCNATCATANCACCCATTTTGTGGCCAAGTGTCTCAGTTTTATTTGGCGAAGATGCCTCATCTTTCTTTTTTTGGCTAGTCCGCTGAGTCACCTGCTGTACGCTTTCCAGNATTTGTTCCATCNGAAAAGGCTTCTGNAAAAACTCNACTGCGCCCATCCGTAAGGCCGCTAAAACTGTGTCTACATCTGTCTCAGTTGAGGTGAAAATAACTTTTGACTTTGTGTTCTTCAGCAACGAATTCAACTGTTCAACACCTTGCGGTCCCTGACCGCTGATTTCCGCAATCAGTAAATCAAAATGATAGTGTTTCAATAACTCTGCTGCTTCTTCAACATTGGAAACCAGCTTCAGCATTGTGCAGTGAGGAGTCAACCCCTTTTTAAGGAAGTCACGCAGCGCACGTTCAAAATCTATCACCAGAACAGAAAAAATCTGCTTATGCATTTCGGCTGAAGAATCAATGTTTACTGATTCATCAGCAAAATTATTTTTGCTTGCGGTAGAAGTGTTTATAGGACTGTTCATTATATTCAGACTTGATTACATGCAAAAAAGAAAATCAGGTGAAATTTCGGGTTTTTAATTATTAAGTAAAAAGCGCTCTTTGATAAAATCAGCAATTTCATCAATATCATTTAAATCTAAAACGGGCAACTGAATATTTTCGTCTGGAGCTAAATCTGTTGCTAAGGCAATGATGTCGGAGTCATTTGGGTATAACAGCGGTTTTCCAAGACTCGGCCGGTGCAGTTCAATCTTTGCCAGTGGTGCGTGCTTAAAACCTTCAACCAGAACTAGATCCAATTCACTGAGCGACAAATGCGGTAGTAACTCCTCAAGTGACGGGTCACCTTTTCTTTCAGGCGACTCATGTACGAGTGCCCAGCGTTTTGCTGAAGCAACCATCATTTCACAAGCTCCGGCTTTTCGCAACTCATAGCTGTCTTTGCCCGGATGGTCAATATCAAACTGGTGATGAGCATGTTTGACCAGTCCTATTTTTAAGCCATTACGGTTTAAAACAGGAATCAAACGTGTCAGCAAGGTTGTTTTTCCGGTGCCGCTATAAGCACAAAATCCAAGCAGAGGAGGAGTTACTGTTAACATAAAATAATCATTATTAATTCAACTTATTGTTTCAACTACAAAACTATTGCTAAACTGACTGCCTATTGAAAATGTTCATTGTAGCAATTGTCCATTTGAGAGATCATACTGTACATCAGCCAGTCCGTCAAAGTATTGCGGAACATGGCTGGTGATCACAATTGACATACCGGACGACTTCATCTGCTGCATTAAAAGACACGCTTGCTCCCTTGACTCCTGATCCATGTTGGAAACAGGTTCATCCAGCAACAGTACCTTAGGTTTCAAAATCCAGGCTCGGGTAAAAGCAACACGCTGCTGAACACCTCCTGACAAAGTATTTGCCTGCTGTTTTGCCAATTCAGTCAGTCCGGACCATTCAAGCGCTTTTTTGAGAGATTCCCTGCGTTGTTCACGCGTTAAAGAGGTGAAGCGTAAACCATAAGCAACGTTTGATTCTACAGTACCACTGAACAAAAATGCCTGTTGGTGCAGGTAAATAATTTCCTTGCGTATAATGGGCATGAATTTTTTCCAGCAACGCGACTTTCCGGAAAGTTCAATTTCAGCTTTTTCTGGTTTTTCAAGTCCGGCAATGATTTTCAGCAAGGTAGTTTTACCGGAACCATTTTTTCCTGTGAGCAAAATACACTTCCCAGGAAAAAGAGACAAATCAACTTTACGCAGAATTTCAACTTCAGCAAAAGTTTTTTCAATACCATGAAATACAAACAAAGGTTCGCTCATGTAGTGACCCTTTTTTTACTCTGAATATAACTCAAAAATGCAGTCAGCAGAAAAGCGAGTGACAACAAAACCAAACCCAGCGCGATTCCCTGTGCAAACTCGCCTTTACTGGTTTCAAGGGCAATTGCAGTGGTAATGTTCCGTGTATATCCCATGATATTACCACCTACCATCATCGAAATTCCCACCTCCGAAATAACCCTGCCAAATCCGGTAAGCACTGCTGCCAGCAAGCCAAAACGCACCTCATAAAATATAGTCAGGATTGTAAACCACGTAGGCGCACCCAGGGTACGTGCTGTTTCCCATACTCTACGGTCCGCTGTCTGAATTGCGGCATAACCCAATGCTACCAGAACAGGAAAACATAAAAACATCTGTCCGATTACCATGGCGCTTTGGGTGAATAATAACTTTAAATCACCAAAAGGACCTTGACGTGTCAGCAGTACATACAGGAATAATCCTACTACAACAGTCGGCACAGAAAGTAGTGAATTAAAGAAAGCAAGAATAAATCTGCTACCCGGAAAATTCCCATGATGCAACCCAAAGGCGAGCAGCAGTGCGACAGGAGTGGTTAACAAAATTGCTTTAAGTGAGACCGAAAAGGAAAGCAGGACAATCGACCATAATTCGGCATCACCGTATAACAGTAATTGTAATGCTTGTTGTGTAGTTAACAGTAAACCGTTCATTTCAGTTTTTAATTGCAGTTGGGATAAACAATGGTTGTCCCTGCAGACGGAAATTCCTGATACGGTTTTGACCTTCAACTGAGGTCAACCAGGCAATCAGCGACATGGCACCCAGATAATTGATGCTCGGATATCGTGCGGGATTGACCGCGATTATGCTGTAAGGATTATATAATTCAGCATCGCCCTCTGCCAATAATTTTAGTGATAATTTAGCGCGCATAACCAGCCATGTTCCTCGATCAGTAATTGTATAAGCATTCAATTCGTCAGCAATTTGCAGGGCACGTCCCATACCCTGTCCTACTTCACGATACCATGATAGATCGGGATCCACTTGGCTTTTTTCCAGAGTTGCAGTTCCTTTTTATGAGTCCCGGAATCATCACCACGGGAAACAAACAAATTTTTTCCACGTGCAATTTTCTGTAAACTTCTCACAGCATTATTTTCACCATGGATATTTGCCGGATCATCAGTAGGTCCGACAATCACAAAATCATTGTACATCAGACTGCGACGATTTAAGCCAAATCCTGCATCAACAAAACGCATTTCCGCTGTTGGCGCATGCACCAGCACTACATCTACATTGCCGTCCTGCCCCATACGCAGTGCCTGTCCAGTACCGACTGAAAGCACATGCACCACATTGCCTGTCTGTTTTTCAAAATACGGAATGAGAACTTTAAGCAGACCTGAGTTTTCGGTACTGGTAGTCGTTGCTAATCTGATCGGTTCTGCCTGAACAATCCCTGTGCCGATAATGCAGATGAGGATTACTAATAGTAATTTATTCATCATAGAGCCACACCAACACTTCATCACCTTCCGCAAATCCTTCTGATTCTTCATCCGTCAACATAAATGCGTCCGCTTGAGTTGTCGTAGACAGAATTGAGGCACCACCGGCAGCAATAAAATAAGCACGTTCGTTTTCAATCCGGAGACGCACATATTCAGTGCGACCAATTTGGGAAGATATTTTAGTTGCAAGTTTCACAAGTTTTGTCCGGTAAGGCCAGTCTGCCGAACGCCCGCCCATCAACCTCAGCGAACGGCCGACAAAATAATCATAGGCTGATAAACATGAGACTGGATTTCCCGGCAGCAAAAATACTTTTTTCGCGGCGCCCGCTGATTTTCCGGGAATCAGCCCAAATCCTGTCGGAGCAGCAGGACGCATTGGTATTCCGTGTACTAGTAATTCACCAAGTTCATCCAGCAGGATCGGTCCATAATCCTCAATTCCCACAGAAGTACCGCCAGTTACGCAAATGAGATCAGCAGTTGATTCACTTAAATGCTGCTGTAATAAATCGCGCTCATCCGGAAGATGATGAACATCTGTTAAAATACCGCCATCGCGTTTAATCAATGGTGAGAGCATGACAGAATTTGAATCAATGATTTTTACTCCGCCGGCTTGCTCTCCGGGTTTCAGCAATTCATTTCCGGTGATCAATAATTCAACTTCCGGTTTGCGGATAACTTTAACATTTTTCAAACCGATACTCGACAAAACTCCGATGTCCTGCGGGCGGAGAGTACGACCACTCTTGAGTAATGACTGGTTTTTCTTAATATCTTCACCAATCTGCCCTACATGTTTTCCTGGAGATACTGCATCAAGAACTTGAATTTGATTGCCGACTAATTCAGCATTTTCTGCAATCAAAACTGCATTCGTCCCTTTTGGCAGTGGCCCTCCAGTCATGATACTCAATGCTTCTCCGGACTGAACTTCTGCATCAAACGTTTGTCCAGGAGTAATTTGTCCGACAACTCGAAACATTAACGGATTGTAACTAGTCGCTCCAAAGGTGGATTCAGCATCAATAGCATATCCGTCCATGGCTGAGCGCTCAAAGTTTGGCACATTTACAGGTGAAATTATTTCCTCTGCTAATACCCGCCCACTTGCTTCTACAGTAAGTATCTCTTCTGAAGATAATAACTGTGAGTGTTCCTTGATCAATTTCAGCAATGTTTTGACAGGTGTTCGCTTAAGAAATCCGCGCATGCGAATGTCAGCTATTGACTTCATTTAACAAATTGTCTGCAAGGAATTAAATTTATATTTAAGACTTTTCAAGTACATCCTCAATGTCCCAGCCAAGCTGGCATTCAGAGAATCCGTGAAAATACGGATGAAAAATCCTTGATGCTCTCACAACTAATATGCTTGTGCAAGGCAAATGGAAAGAATTTATACAGAAGTAATATTTTCAATGAGGAGGGAAAAATAAAACGAGGCTTCCGAACGGAAACCCCGCTTTATAATTCTGAAGTATTATAGCCGATAGAGAATCAAGAAGCTGATACTTTACCGGTTGAAAGTCCCGCAGGACCACTTGAAGATTTAGCGGATTTCTTGGCTTTTGCAGGAGCTTCTTCACCCATTTGTTCAGCATACCACAAATCGTGATGTTGCTTAGCCCACGCAGTATCTACTTCACCGGTTACCATTCCGTTGAAAGCACCTTCTACTCCAATGCTTCCCATGTAGGTATGTCCCAGTGAAACTGCAATCAAAATCAAACCACTGACAGAATGCAGAATGTGCATGGTAATCATGGTATTGCGCAGCGGTTCAAGGTTAGGCATAACCAGAATTACTCCGGAAACAATCAGCACAGTACCTCCGATTGTCAGCAGCCAGAACCANATTTTTTCACCAGCGTTATTTTTACCGGATGACGGATGACTGCCGTCAAACATCCCCCCTGATTTAGCCAACCATTCCGCGTCTTCTGAGCGAAACATGTTGTCCTTGAGCCAAGGCAGAATCATCATCACCAGTGCAACTGCAAAAGGAATTCCCAACAAGTCGTGAACATCTTTACAGAACATGGCAAGTCCGGCGAAACCCTCTCTACCAAAAAGTGGTATCAAAACCGCTCTTCCATAAAGTAGAATCAAACCGCTGATTGACATGACAAAGAAAGTCACAGCAACAATCCAATGGATACATCTATCGTAGAGATTCCAACGTTTTATTTTGGTACCGGAAAGTTCGCCTTCAACTTTCATCGGTCCCGCAAACATGAAATACCCAGCAACTGCCACCAGTATAAAGGCAATCAGCCATGCACCATAAGGCGAAATTGTGTCATTACGCAANACACGCCAGANTTCACCACTGTCGTTAACCAGATTCCCTGCTTCCGGAGCCCGGTCTGTTGTGTAGCCACTTCCGCCNTGTCTAATCTCGCCCCAATAAGCGGAGCGTGGATTATCAGTGAATTCACCCTTGGCCTGTACCGTATCCGTGGTCATAAAATAACCGGGAATTGGTGCCAGGACAACAATCATCCACATGGCGACAAACGTCCACAAAATCCTGCGATTGCGACGTTTTCTACGGCTACCTTCATCTGTAGTATTATTTTCTGAATTCAACATATGAATCTCCTCTATTCTCCGTAGGCGCTGGACCAGCCCCAAGTATCAGGACGTCCTCCGCGTTGCATGACCCTTGATGTGAAGGTTTGCGAAATCTGGTCACTATCACCAGCCAGCAAAGCTTTTGTCGAACACATTTCCGCACAGAGAGGTAGTTTGCCTTCGGCTAAACGGTTGGAACCGTACTTACTCTCTTCTTCAGCAGAACCATCCGCGGTTTCAGGACCACCTGCACAGTAAGTACATTTGTCCATTTTACCACGAACACCAAATGCTTCGTTTTGAGGAAACTGCGGTGCGCCAAAAGGACAGGCGTAGAAGCAGTAACCACATCCGATGCACATGTCTTTATTGTGCAGGACAACACCATCAGATGTCGTCGAGAAGCAGTCAACCGGACAGACTGCCTGACAAGGCGCATCTGTACAGTGCATGCAGGCGACCGAGATTGACTTCTCACCCGGTTCACCATCATTAAGAGTTACAACCCTGCGTCGGTTAATTCCCCAGGGTACATCATTTTCATTTTTGCAAGCTGTGATGCAAGCATTGCATTCTATGCAACGTTCGGCGTCACAGAGAAATTTCATTCGAGCCATTGGTTCTCCTTATCTCAGTTATGCCAGTTCAATTTTACACAGCGAGCACTTAGTCTCCTGCATTTGTGTGACAGAATCATATCCATAGGTAAGTGCCGTATTGGCAGCCTCACCCAACACATAGGGATCGCTTCCTTTTGGATACTTGTTACGCAGATCTTTGCCTTCAAAGTGTCCGCCAAAATGGAACGGCATGAAAACCACTCCTGGTGCAACACGCCGAGTAATCATGGCCTTGACTTTAAGACGCGCTCCTTCTGCACCTTCCAGCCAGATATCCAGACCATCCTTGATTCCATTGTCATTTGCGTCTTTCGGATTAATTTCCGCAAACATTTCCTGCTGTAGTTCTGCCAGCCAAGGATTTGATCGAGATTCATCACCTCCACCTTCATACTCAACCAGACGACCGCTGGTTAAAATCAACGGATACTGTCCGGTATGATCTGTGGACTGTATGCTTTCGTAACGGGTTGGCAGGCGGTAATGACTTTTCCGATCCTCATAAGTTGGATACTTAGCCACCAAATCCCGACGGCTGGTATAGAGCGGTTCTCTATGAACAGGCACAGGATCCGGGAATGTCCAGACCTTCACTCTGGCCTTTGCATTTCCGAATGGTGCGCAACCATGTTTGATTGCAACGCGCTGAATTCCACCGGAAAGATCTGTTTTCCAGTTGGTCTTGCTGCCGGCAACTTTTGCTATCGCTGCTTTTTCCGCAGCTGTTAAATCTGAGTCCCAACCGAGTCTTTCTAGCATAGCCATACTAAATTCCGGATGGCCGTCTCGTAACTCATTACCTACTGGAAACGAACCTTCCGCCAGCAAATTCACACCTTCATGCTCAACACCGAAACGTGCACGGAAGTTAAGACCGCCTTCCGCAACTGGTTTACTTGGATCATAAAGGTTTGGTGTTCCAGGATGTTTCATTTCCGGAGTCCCCCAACACGGCCACGGCAGTCCGTAATATTCTCCATCAACAGGTCCACCTTCTGCTTTCAGTGAAGTTGTATTAAAGGTATGCCAGTTTTTCTGTTGAAGTTTCAAACGCTCCGGACTTTGACCTGTGTAACCGATGGTCCACATACCTCCGTTGAACTCACGGGTAATATCCTCGATATAAGGCTCTTCATTGACAACTTTGATATTTTTCGTGAATTCTTTATCGAAACCAAATTTCCGGGCAAACTTATACATGATCGTATGATCCGGAAGAGATTCAAACAGAGGAGCGATTACTCTGTCACGCCACTGCAGTGAGCGGTTGGAAGCGGTAAGAGAACCGTATGTTTCAAACTGTGTCGAGGCCGGAAGGAGATATACTCCATCCTTGCGGTCGTGCATCACAGCCGAAACTGTTGGATATGGATCAATGATCACCATCAAGTCCAACTTCTCCATGGCGGTTTTCATTTCCTTACCACGAGTTTGACTATTTGGTGCGTGACCCCAGAGGACCATGGCCCTGATGTTGTCTTTCTGAGTAATATTTTCTTTATCTTCAAGCACCCCGTCTATCCAGCGTGAAACCGGAATACCTTTGGTATGCATGGGTGATTTACCACCTTCATAGGCCTGTTGGTCAAAACGTGATTTAACCCAGTTAAAATCCAGATCCCAAACACGCGACCAATGTTTCCAGGCTCCGGCTGACAAGCCGTAATAACCCGGCAGACTATGCGAAAGAATACAAAAGTCAGTAGCACCCTGCACATTGTCGTGTCCGCGGAAAATATTTGCTCCGCCGCCTGCTTTACCAATGTTACCCAATGCCAGTTGAAACGCGCAATAAGCACGTGTATTATTATTTCCAATCGTGTGCTGTGTTCCGCCCATACACCAGATGAAAGTTCCCGGTGAATTCTTCGCCATTATTTCAGCAGCTTTTTTGACCGTTGCTTCATCAGCACCGGTAACGCGTTCTACTTCNGCAGGAGTCCATTTTTCAACTTCTGCTTTTACATCTTCCATTCCGAAAACACGTTGATCGATATATTCCTGATCCTCCCAGCCATTATTAAAAATATGCCACATCATCCCCCAGATTATTGCCACATCACTTCCTGGCCTGATGCGTACATAATGATCAGCATGTACTGCGGTACGCGTGAAACGCGGGTCAATCACCAGCAGTTTTGCTCCCTTTTCTTTTGCTTTAAAAATATGCAGCATTGAAACCGGATGTGCTTCTGATGGATTTCCACCAATAACCAGCATCGATTTACTGTTATGAATATCATTGAGGGAGTTAGTCATCGCACCGTAGCCCCATGTATTTGCTACACCTGCAACTGTAGTTGAGTGACAAATCCGAGCTTGGTGATCCACATTATTCGTGCCCCACATTGCCGCGAACTTTCTGAACAGATAGGATTGTTCATTGTTGAACTTCGCTGAACCGAGCCAGTATACCGAATCCGGTCCTGATTTTTCACGGATCTGCATCATTTGATCACCCACCTCATCAATGGCCTGATTCCAGGAAACACGTTTCCACTGACCACCAACAAGTTTCATCGGATACTTAAGCCGGCGTTCGCCATGTCCATGTTCCCGTACAGCAGCTCCTTTAGCACAATGAGCACCCAGACTGATTGGATGATCAAATGCTGGCTCCTGTCCAGTCCAGACACCATTTTGAACTTCTGCATAAACTCCGCAACCTACCGCACAATGGGTACATATTGAGCGAATTTTCTCAATCTCTCCTCCCGCTGCACTACCTGAGGCGGCGTGTGCCTTTTTCATCATTCCCGGCGTGAGCATCGACGTCAGTGCCGTGCCTCCTGCCGCTAAACCGGAATTACGCAAAAAGGTTCTACGGTCAACCGCAGATAGGATTGTTCATTGTTGAACTTCGCTGAACCAAGCCAGTACACCGAATCCGGTCCTGATTTTTCACGGATCTGCATCATTTGATCACCTACCTCATCAATGGCCTGATTCCAGGAAACACGTTTCCACTGGCCACCAACAAGTTTCATCGGGTACTTTAGCCGGCGTTCGCCATGTCCATGTTCGCGTACGGCAGCTCCTTTAGCACAGTGAGCACCCAGACTGATTGGATGATCAAATGCAGGCTCCTGTCCAGTCCAGACACCATTTTGAACTTCAGCATAAACACCGCAACCTACCGCGCAATGGGTACATATTGAGCGAATTTTCTCAATTTTGCCTCCCGCTGCACTACCTGAGGCGGCATGTGCCTTCTTCATCATTCCCGGCGTGAGCATCGACGTCAGTGCCGTGCCTCCTGCCGCTAAACCGGAATTACGCAAAAAGGTTCTACGGTCAACCGAAGACCCCTTAAAACCTGCTGATACTCCTTGCGCCTGTTCCTGATTCTCAGCTTTTTTTCTGATTAATTTCATTGTTGTTTCTCCATTACTATAATGCCTGTTGTTTGTTTGTTGACGTTTAGCAGCATTTTGACCTGAACCTTAGCTAGGCAAATGCTTAGCAGTCCCCAAACCTAAAATGAAGTCGTTTTATAATAAGCGTTAATATGCTCACTCAGATGATAACCTTTCGAAGAGTTATCTTCTTTTACGGGTGAAGCGTCGACTTGCTCCGGTGAAATCATCTTTGATGCTGTGATTGCTACAGCCGCACCTGAACCGGCAACTACAACTCCTTTTAAAAAACCGCGACGTCCGCTTGTGGTTTCTTCTTTCTTCATGCTTCCTCCAAAAAGTAGGATAAAAATAAAGTTTATTTACATTAGTCTGTAAATACAGCAATTCAAAGACCAAGAATATTGGGAA
>JGI26238J51125_1000818_pt1 | contig 11182 bp, 10 predicted proteins | sample SaaInlV_100m_DNA_FD_51125 | JGI IMG/M metagenome (IMG submission 51125) | reverse complement strand
TATCTTGGAGCCATATTTTGGACATTAGGGTATGACACCATATATGGGTATCAAGACATTAAAGACGATGAAATAATTGGATTAAAATCAACCTCAATAAAATTTAAAAAAAACCCTTATACATTTTTATACATATGCTACTCGATATTTGCTCTAACTTTACTAACTATTTGTTATTTAATGAAACTCAATAATTTTTATTATTTTTTTTTTACTTTTATTGTTTTTCAAACATTTTATTTACAACTAAAAAAACTTAACATTAAAAATGCTTCTAGCTGTCTTAATATATTCAAATCAAATAATTTTTTGGGCTTATTAGTTTTTTTAACAATAGTTATTGGAAAAATTTAACATAATGAATAATAAACAAATTTTTAGTCGTCTTTATAAAGATTATACAAAAAAATATTTAAATAAAATAATACTAGCTATTTTTTTTTCTATATTGCTTGCTGGAAGTACTTCGGCAGTAGCCTATTTATTAGACCCTGCTATTAATGAACTTTTTATAAACAAATCAGAAAATTTAATTTTAATTATTCCATTGTTAATTGTTCTGGCATTTTTTATCAAAGGGGGATCTTTATACTTGGCTAAAGTAACTATGATTAATGTTTCAGAAGAAGTTAGAAAAGATATTCAAACTGATATGTTTGACTCATTATTAAAAGCTGACACACAATTAGTTGATAATAAACATTCTGGTAAATTTATTGGTAATTTATTGAACGATGTTAATATGATTGTAAACCTTCTTAGCACTGCAATTTTAAACCTTTTTAAAGATAGTCTAACTTTAATAGGTTTGCTTACTGTGATGTTTTATCAAAATTGGAAACTATCTCTCGTTGCAATCGTAATGATACCTCTTGCTAGTATAGCGGCAAAAACTTTGGGAAAAAGAATAGGAAAAGTTTCAAACCAGCAAATGCAAAGACATGGCACTTTCACCACATATTTGATTGAAATATTTAAAAACCATAAACTAATTAAAATTTTCCAAAAAGAAAATTATGAAAAAAGTAGAGCAAAAAAATTTATAAATTCTTTAAAAGAATCTAATAGAAAAATAGGTATTATATTTGTTAGGGCTTCACCTATTATGGAAACCCTTACGGGTATAATGATTGCTATTATAATATTTCTATCAGCAAAACTTATAATTAAAGATGAGATTGAAGTAGGTAATTTTTTTTCATTTTTAGCGGCTATGATGCTAGCGTATCAACCTGTTAGATCTTTAGCCACTCTAAATATTGCAGTTCAACAAGGTCTCACAGGTGCCAGAAAAGTTTTGCCAATTATTGATGAAGTTCATCAAATTGTAGACAAAGATAACACAAAAGAACTAAGCGTTTTTAAAGGAGAAATAAAATTTCACAATGTTGACTTTCAATATTCTGCTAATGATAGAAAGGTTTTGCAAGATGTAAATCTTAATATCCCTGGCGAAAAAATGACTGCTCTTGTAGGTCTGAGTGGCGCAGGAAAATCAACAATCATAAACCTTATTCCACGGTTCTATAACATTAANAGTGGAGACATNAAAATTGATGACCAGTCNATTTATGATTCAACTATTTTTTCACTAAGAAAAAATATTTCTTACGTTAGTCAAGATACAACNCTATTTGATGATACAATTAGAAATAATATAGCTTATGCAAATTTAGATGCCTCAATAGATGAAATTAAGCAAGCAGCTACTTTTTCATTTGCAGATGAGTTTATCAACAATCTTCCAAACAAGTATGAGACGTTGATTGGGGAGAATGGAGTAAGATTATCAGGTGGAGAAAAACAGAGACTTTCAATTGCAAGAGCAATTTTAAAAAAGAGCCCTATTATCTTGCTTGATGAAGCCACCTCTTCTCTAGATGCTGATACAGAAAATAAAATTCAAGAAGCAATTAGTTTTTTAACTAAGGGAAGAACTACAGTCGTTATTGCGCATAGACTCTCAACTATTCTTAATTCTGATAAAATTTACGTTATAGATAATGGTCAAGTAACAGGTGAAGGAACTCATGAGGAATTATTAGAAAAATCAAAAGAATATAAAAATTTTTATGATAAACAGATTAAAAAAACATAATGTATTTCATCTATAGATTGTTAACTAATCTAATTTTAATTTTATCTCCTTTAATAATAATTTTCAGACTAATTAAAAAAAAGGAAGACAAAAAAAGATACAAAGAAAAATTTTGTTTATTTTCAAAAAAAAGAGGCAAAGGCAAACTTATATGGTTCCATGGCTCAAGCGTTGGAGAAATTTTAAGTGTAGTACCCATTATTCAAAAACTTGAGAAAAATAAATCTTTAGATAGAATATTAGTTACATCAAGCACACTAAGTTCATCTAAAGTATTAAAAAAATTTAAATTAAAAAAAACTATTCATCAATTCTATCCTATAGATAACATAATCTTTGTAAGAAAGTTTTTGAATTATTGGAAACCAAGTCTTGCAATATTTATAGAGTCGGAGATTTGGCCATGTATGTACACAAGTTTAAATAATAATAAAATTCCATTAATATTACTCAATGCAAGACTGACAAAAAAAACTTACANTCGATGGAAAATGCTTGGAAACTTTTCAAAGTCAATATTTGATAAAATAAAAATTGCTTATCCNCAAAATCAAGAAACTAAATTTTTTTTAAATAAACTAAACACTAAAAAAATAAAATNTTATGGAAATTTAAAATTTATTGAAAATATCCAAGAAAAACAAAGCAAAATTAATAAAAGATTAAAAGATCAATTAAAAAATAAAAAAATATGGGTTGCATCAAGCACACATTTTAATGAAGAAATATTTTGTGCAAAAACACATCTAGAACTAAAAAGAAAAATTAAAAACTTATTAACAATTATAATTCCCAGACATATCCATCGAGCTAAAGAAATAGCAAAAGATATTGAAAGTCTTGGTCTTAAAACAACCACTCACAGTTCAAAAGTAAAAAACTTAAAAAATACTGACATATATATTGTAGATGAATTTGGTGAGACAAAAAAATTTCACAAATTAGGATTTTCAGTTTTTTTAGGTGGGTCAATTATTCAAAGAGGTGGTCAAAACCCATTAGAGGCTGCTCGTTTGGGTGCTAAAATTTTTCACGGTCCAAATATTGACAACTTCCAAGATGTATACAAATTACTTAAATTATTTAAAATTTCAAAAAAAATTAATTCTTTTAAAGAATTAGCTCATTCAATTTCATTTAAAAAAGATAAAAAATCTGCAAAAAAGATTAAAAATATTGGAAAAACTATTTTAAAGAAAACTATAAAAGAAATAGAGAATTTAATTAATAATGAATTTAAAAAAACCTAAATTTTGGGATTATAAAAAGCCAAGCTTTTATTCATATTTGTTACTTCCAATTGCATTTATTATCAGAATTTTAAGTTTAATTAAAAAGAGATCTAAAATCAAAAATTTAAATATTAAAACAATTTGTGTTGGAAATATTTATATTGGTGGAACTGGCAAAACATCTTTAAGTATCAAAATAAATGAAGTTTTACAAAGACATAAAATTAAATCTTGTTTCATAAAAAAATTTTATCTTAAACAAGAAGATGAGCAGAAAATTTTAAAAAAAAGAGGAAAACTCTTTTTAAATTCAAAAAGAATTGATGCAATTAATGAAGCAGCGAATGAAGGTTATGAAGTCGCAATTTTGGATGATGGTTTGCAAGATTATTCAATTCATTATGATGCTACTTTTGTTTGTTTTAATAATATAAACTGGATTGGAAACGGATTAACAATACCTGCAGGTCCATTAAGAGAGAATATATATAATCTAAAAAAATATCAGCATGTTTTTTTAAACGGCAACTTAGAAGATATTGAAGAAATAAAAAAATACCTTTTTAAAATAAATCCTAAAATTAATTTACATATAGGTAAATATGTTTCTAAAAATATCAAAGAATTTGATAGCCATGAAAAATATTTCATTTTTTCTGGTATAGGAAACCATCAAACTTTTGTAAATATGATTAGAAATTATGGATTAACTATTGTTAAAGATATAGAGTTTCCAGATCATTATAGTTATACAAAAAATGATATTGAAAATATTCTAAATCAAGCCAAAAATATGTCTGCTAAAGTAATTACTACTGAAAAAGATTTTAATAGATTGGGAAATAGTAAAGATGAAGAAATTAAAATAGTCAAATCTGAATTACAAATAATTGATGAAGAAAAATTTACAAATACAATTTTAAATCTAAATGAAACAAATTAAATATTTTTTTCAGTTTTTACTTATAATGATTTTTTTTTTCATTTTTAAAATTTTTGGTTATCGAATTTCTTCTAATTTTGGTGGTAAATTATTTGAAATTGTGGGACCACTATTTAGATCTAAACACTTAATTCACTCAAATATACTAAAAGCAATTCCAAATAGTAACATAAAAAATATAAACAATATTACAAAGTTAATGTGGAATAATTATGGAAGAGTTTTTGGAGAATATGTTTTTATTAAGAATTTTCGACATGGTAAACTTAACTCTAGAATTGAAATTGAAGGTCAAGACATATTAGATAAAATAAAAAAATTTAATAAACAAGTTGTATTTATTTCAGGCCATTTTGCTAATTTTGAACTAATGGCTTTACATTTAGAAAAATCGGGTATCCCTTTATCAACGATATACAGGCCATTAAATAACATTTTTTTAAACAAAATAATGGAAAGGATAAGAAACAAATATATTTGTGAAAAACAAATTAAAAAGGGTATTGGGGGAATGAAAAAACTCATCAAATTAAAAAAAGATAATTACTCAACAGCACTTATGATTGATCAAAGAGTTTCTGAAGGAATTAAGTCAAATTTTTTTAATAAAGAAGCTTTTACAACAACAATACCAGCACAGTTAGCTAAAAAATTTAAGATACCAGTAGTTCCTATTTTCATAGAACGAATTGATAATATTAATTTTAAGATAATAATTAAAGAGCCAATTTCTTTTACAGAAGAAGACTCTATAAAAAAAATCACTGATGAATTAAATATTATTCTTGAAAAAATGATTCTTCAAAAACCTGGTCAATGGATNTGGTCTCATAATCGTTGGAAATAAAATTTTAACTTTTAAGAAGAGTTTCTCGTTTTAAAAATGCTTCCTTATAAGAATAGTAAGGTTCTTGTAATNCAACATCCCAATAGTTTAAATTTTCAATNTTTATTTGNTTACCNGAAATAGCACACACAACATACTCTCCNGNTTCAATAATTTGAAAATTGTTTGGAAAATATTTTATTTTAGCTAATTTTTTTGTCATTTTTAGTTTATACACTTCTATATGAAAGTTGGAATAATAGGAAGTGGTGGAAGAGAACATGCAATTTGTCAAATTTTAAAAAAGTCAACGAAAATAAAGGAAATATATTGTTTTCCTGGAAATGCTGGGACCGCAAGTATTTCGGAAAATATAAACTTTGATTTAAATAATTTTGAAAATCTTAAAGATTTTATATTAAAAAAAAAAATAGATTTAGTTGTTGTTGGCCCAGAAAAACCCTTGGTTGACGGAATCGTAGATTATTTAGAGAGTTTTAATATTAAAGTGTTTGGACCAAATAAAATAGCTTCACAACTTGAAGGATCTAAAATATTTACAAAAAAAATTTGTGAAAAATATAATATACCAACTGCAAAATTTGGAATATTCCAAAATAAGATTGATGCAAAAAAGTTTTTAAGCAAATCTAGCTTTCCAACTGTAATTAAAGCTGACAACTTAGCTTCTGGTAAAGGTGTTTATATTTGCAAAAATTTAAAAGAGTCTGAAATCGCAATTGATGAAATTTTTAATGGAAAATTTGGTATAGCTGAAAATCTATTGATAGAAGAATTTCTTGAAGGCGAGGAAATGAGTTATTTTATTATAAGTGATGGAAAAAGTATCAAAAGTTTTGGAACAGCTCAGGATCATAAAAGAGTTTTAGAAGGTGATAAAGGCAAAAATACAGGGGGCATGGGTGCGTACTCACCCTCAAGACTAATTAATGATGAATTAGAAAAAAAAATTATTAATAAAATTATCAAACCTACCTTGCAAGGTTTAAATGAATTAGGAACTATTTATAGAGGATTTTTATATGCTGGTTTAATGATAGTTAATAACGAACCTTTTCTAATTGAATACAATGTTCGTATGGGTGACCCTGAATGCCAAACAATTCTTCCTAAACTAAAAACTGACCTATCAGATATTTTTTTATCATGCTGTGAAGAAGGACTACATAATATTAATTTTGAATGGCAAAATAAAAAAAGCTTATGTGTAGTTTTATGCTCTAAAGGATATCCTGATGATTTCCAAAGAAATGTAGAAATAGAAAATTTAAATAATTTAAATCTGAATGATGATGATGATAATTATTTATTTCATGCTGGAACTTTAAAAAAAAATAAAAAAATTTATGCTATTGGTGGAAGAGTACTAAACTTTGTTACTCTTTCAGATAGTTTTATTAATTCTAAAAAAAATATTTTGAAAAATCTTGATGAACTTAATTGGACAGGTGGCTTCTATAGAAAAGACATTGGCTATAAAGTTATAGATTAATGCGAATTATCTCAGGAAACTTTAGAGGTAAAAAAATTATTGAACCTAAGGATAAACAAACCCGTCCACTTAAGGATTTAACAAAAGAATCTATTTTTAATATTATGATTCACTCAAATAAATTTCAAATTAATATAGAAGACTCAAATATACTTGATTTATTTTCTGGTGTTGGCTCTTTTGGTATTGAATGTCTATCAAGAAATGCAAAATATGTAACTTTTGTTGAAAAATATAATGGTGTTTTAAATATATTAAAAAAAAATTTATTAAATCTCAAAAAAATTAACAATTATGAGGTTGTTGAAAAAGATGTTTATAACACAAATTTTTTTTTTGAATTCGAAAAGACATTTGACATCATATTTCTAGATCCCCCATACAAAGATAAAGATTTAACAAATATTTTAATGAATATTTATAGTTCTAAATGTCTTGATAAAAATGGCGTCATTATAATTCACAGACATAAAAACGATCAGGATACACTTACAGAAAAATTTAAAGTGATTGAACAAAAAATATACGGATTGTCTAAAATTATTTTTTTATCTTTTTAAATTAGTAAGTTTTTTGTTTCAGTTTTTATTAGTTCCACAGCCGGCTGATCATAAGGATTTAAATTTAATGATTTTCCAATTAATATAGTCTCCAGAATAAAAAAACTAAATAACTCACCTAAAGTTTTTTCATTTCTTTTTTTGATTTCAAAACTTCGAAATGGAATATTTTTCATTTTAAATACATTCTCAGTAGCTTTTTTTTGAGCGTAAGTTATTTCCGCTAAGTTTTTACCTTTTAAGAATTCTTGTGAATATAAAATAGTGTTATTATTTATTTTTTGCGATTGTTTTTCATGCGTATAAAAAAAAGTAAAAAAATTGTTTTTAAAACCATCTAAGTACAACTGCATAACGCTATGATTATCTTTTGGCATATTAGAAACAATTGGTAATATACCTCTTTTTTTTTTACCTAAACTTTCAGCTACAAGTTGCTGATACCATTTGAATAAATTTTCAGATTGTTCATCATAATTTATAATAATTGAATTAAATTTTTTTTTTTTGGAAAAATATAAAATTGAACTTACATCGCTTATTAGTGCATCAATAAATTTTTTATTGTTAACTAAAGAATTGAACTGCTTAAAACTTTTAACATTTAGCCCCATTAATTCTGCTGGTAACATACCCACTTCTGATAAAACTGAATATCTTCCACCTATAAAATTATTATGATGAACAATCTCAGCTTTTAATTTGTTAGCTAAATTATACAAGTAGCTATTTCTATTTTCAGTAATAAATATATTTTTATCTTTTTTTTTTATTATTATGTTCGCATTAACAATGGTTTCGATAGTATTGCCTGATTTTGAAATTATTAAATTAGTTGAGTCATTTAAATTATCATTTTTTGAGTGCATTCGTAAATTATCAATAAATGAAAATTTTTTTTTAATCTTTTTTTTAAAAAAATCATATATTGCTTGAGCACCAAGAGAAGATCCACCCATTCCAATAATTCTATAATTTGAGAATTTTTTATATTTATTAAAAATTTTTGTATTGTAGTCATTTTTATATTCTTTACCTAAAGATTTTAAAACTTGATTGTTCTCTTTTAGTAATAAATTAAGTTTTTTTTTTAAAATCTTGGTACTAAGTTTGGTCTTAAAATTAATAAATTTTATTCCAGCTGTTAACATTAATTATTTTTTATTTTACCAAGTATAAGATTTTCTAGAGAACCTGAGCTATCAGTAGTGCTGTCTAATACTGTATTGGTATTTTCAGATTTTGAAATTAAATTTTTTATCTGATCTTTTTCTTCAGTATCGTTTATGTTTTCTGATTTAGGGATAGGTAGTTCGTTATAGTCTGGTGGCATTAAGAGCGGTGATTTTTTTTCTACCAAAAACTCATCGCTATTATTGTTTTTTTTGCTTGAAAAACCTTCTTTAACAGCTCCGCAAGAAGTAAGAAATATGGGTATTAATATCAAAAAAAGATAAGCGTTAAATTTTTTCATCATTGTTATTATTACCAATAAATTCCATGAAAATCATACAAATTACACCTAATGTTATAAAAATATCAGCTACATTAAAAACAAACCAATGAAAATTTCCAACATGAAAGTCTATAAAATCTGGCACAGCATTATAAAAAATTCTATCATGCAAATTACCTAATGCACCACCAACAATCATGAGTAACGAATACCTCTTAAAACCCTTACTTTTGAATGACATTATAACTAGTACGGCTACTATCATTGAAATTATTAAACTTAAAATATTGTATAGGTGTGTCTCATTAAAAGAGAATAGTCCAAAAGCAATCCCTTTATTCCAAATCAATACAATATTTAAATAAGAAGAATTAAAGATATCTAATCCAAAATTATTTTTATCTAGTTGAGTGACGAATATTTTTGATAGCCTATCTAAAAAATAGATTAAAGTTACTATGGAAAAACTAATATAAAAATTTTTACTTAAAAATTTAAATATCATTCAGAGTGTTTTGGGCAAGTTTTTCTTGAACATGCTTCTTTAGTAATTTTCCAGCATATTTGACACTTTAAACCCTCAGCTTTACTTGTTTGAACTTTAGTTTCAGAATTTTCTAAATAAGACACCTCTGCACTTGAAGTAATACATAGTTCTGAAAAATCCACATCTTTTGAAATATCAGTTAGTTTTTTATCTAAATTAATTTTTAAGCTTGCCTCTAAACTTGATCCAATTTCTTTGCTAGCTCTTTTTTCCTCAATACTGATATTACAGATATTTCTAATTTTAATAAGCTCTAACCATTTTTGATTTAAGTTTTCATTTTTGAAACTTGTTGGAAACTTTAAAAATTTTGTTAAATGAATGCTTTTATTATCATTCATTATTAATCTATAAATCTCTTCTGTAGTAAAAGATAGAATTGGTGCAAACCATTTTAATAGTGAGTTAAGAATAACATTTAATAATATAATTGTAGATTGTCTTTTTTTAGAGTCTTTGGAATCGCAGTATAAAGAATCTTTTCGAATATCAAAATAAAATGCTGATAGATCTACGGTACAAAAATTTAATAGTTCTTTATAAAGATTATGAAAATCATAATTATTAAAATAATTTTTAAAATTTTCATTTAACGTGTAAATTTTATGAAGCATAAATTGTTCCAATTCTGGAAGTTCAGATAAATTTATTTTTTCTAAATCAATTTTTTCATAGTTATCATTAAGATTTCCAAGTAAAAATCTAAATGTATTTCTAATTTTTCTGTAAGAGTCAGCATGCTGATCTAGAATAGAGTGATCAATTCTTAAATCCTCTGCATAGTTAGATGAAGCTACCCAAATTCTTAATATATCAGCTCCATATTTTTTCAAAATATCTTCAGGTGCAATTACATTTCCAAGCGATTTTGACATTTTCAAACCTTTTCCATCCACAACAAATCCATGTGATAAAATTGACTCAAATGGAGCTCTGCCTCTTGTTCCACAAGACTCAAGTAAGGATGAATGGAACCATCCTCTATGCTGATCTGAACCCTCTAAATACATCGATGCTGGCCATTTTAAATCTTCTCTTTTTTCCAAAACAAATGAATGTGTAGAACCACTATCAAACCAAACTTCGACTATATCGCTTAACTTATCATAATCTTCTGACTTATATTTTTCACCTAAGAATCTTTGCGGGTTGTCTGAAAACCAACAATCAGAACCCTCTTTTTCATAAATGTTTGCTATATTTTCATTAACTTCATCATCGACTAAGATCTCTTTAGTTTTTTTATTAACAAAAATTGGAAGAGGAACCCCCCAAACTCTTTGTCTTGAAACACACCAATCAGGTCTAGTTTCAATCATAGATCTTAATCTTTCTTTGCCTTTACTTGGATAAAACGTAGTTTCGTCAAGAGCTTTTAAAGCTGTGTCTCTTAATTTGTGACTTTCCATTGATATGAACCATTGTGGCGTTGCTCTATGTACCAGTGGCGCTTTAGATCTCCATGAATGAGGATAAGAATGTATCAGCTCGCCATTTGTTAGTAATTTTTTTTGTTCTTTGAGTTTTTCAATAACAATTGGATTGGCTTTAAAAATATGATTGCCTTCAAATAAATGAACGTTCTTAGTATATTTTCCATCACCATCAACTGTTTCAATAGCTTTAATTCCATGGTTTAAACATAAGTTAAAATCATCAGGCCCATGACTTGGTGCACAGTGAACAATACCTGTTCCCTGCTCTGTTGTTACAAATCTTGCTTCTAACATTGGGATATCAAATTCATATCCCAAATCTAAAAAAGGGTGATTGCAAATTGTATTTTTTAAATCTTTTCCTTTAAATTTTTTAATCTCTTTAAAATCTTTTATTTCACAATCTTTAATGACAGATTCTAATAAAGCTTCTGCTAAAACTATCTTTCGATTTTTAAAATCACCGTCGTCATTTAATTGTATCAACACATAATCAAGAGCTTCATTATACGCTAAAGCTTTGTTAGCTGGTATTGTCCATGGAGTTGTTGTCCAAATAACAATCTCACTT
>JGI26238J51125_1000811_pt1 | contig 11224 bp, 6 predicted proteins | sample SaaInlV_100m_DNA_FD_51125 | JGI IMG/M metagenome (IMG submission 51125) | reverse complement strand
AGTGATTAACCATATTTATATAAAAGATTTTGCCATAATTAGGGAATTGGCGCTTCCAATCAAAAATGGTCTAACGGTAATCACCGGTGAAACTGGTGCAGGAAAATCAATCCTATTGAAATCATTAAGTATTGCATTGGGTGCTAAAACAGATAAAACGGATGTTCGTAGCGGCCAAGAGCAATCTGTGGTTGAAGTCGAATTGAGCGTGAATGGGAAATCTGATATTTACAGACGATTAATCAGTAAAGGTGGTCGTACCCGTTCTTTCTTTAATAATGAACCGATGGCCGAACAGCCTTTTCGGGAATTGGTAAATCCTTTGGCAGATTTTCATGGTCAACATGAACAACAATATATTATGAATGCCACAACCCATGTTGATTTTTTAGACAGTTTTTGCGATTCAGAAGAGTTGATTCAAAAAACAGAGGCGGTTTATTTAGAGTTATCCCAAACGATAAGCAAATTAGAAAAGTTAATTGCATTGCAAAAAGATGCTGCTAACAGAAAAGAATTACTCCAATTTCAAATCCAGGAAATTCAGGCGATTGATCCACAAATTGACGAAGATATTGATCTTGGGAAAGAGTTTAAGCGATTAAACCATGTGGATGAATTGATTGCCACTATTCAAAATTTAAACCAATCCTTAACCGAAAATGATCATTCTATATATCGTCAATTGTCATCTTCTTTGAATGAGTTAGAACGCCTTGCAAAATATGACGACGCTATAAGTCCATTTATTGGTTCTATCGAAAGAGCTGCATTATCTATTCAGGATGCATCTGCGGGAATGGTTCAACATGTGGAATCTATTGATATTGATAAAGACCACCTTCAAGAAATTGAAGAACGTCTCCATGCGATTGAATCTTTAAAAAGAAAATATGGTGGATCTATTGAATCGGTGCAATCTTTTATTGAAGAGGCTGAAAATGATTTGGCGGAATTATCTGGTTTAGACCAAAAAATATCTGAACTAGAATTAGAAAAATCTCATTTAATTATACGATATCAAAAGTTTGCGGATCAATTAAATCAGAATCGAACAACATTTTCCCAAAAAATTTCTTCCGAAATTGAATTAGAAATGGCAGAACTCAATATGGGTGGTGCAAAATTTCAGGTTCAAATCATTCATACCGAAGACAACAGCAGCTTCATAAAATTTGAAGATAAACCGGTAAAATATGGCGCTAAAGGATATGATAAAGTAGAATTTTATCTTAGTGCAAACCCGGGAGAATTGCCGAAGCCATTAGCCAAAGTTGCTTCTGGTGGAGAGGTGTCGCGTATCATGCTGGCGATTAAATCTGTCTTGAAAAAAAGCGATCCTGTTGAAACATTAATCTTTGATGAAATTGATTCAGGTATCTCCGGACAAGCGGCAGAAAAGGTGGCGGAAGCATTGGAAAAGTTAAGCCAAGAAAAACAGGTAATATGTATTACCCATTTACCCCAGATAGCATCTCGGGCACAGCACCATATATATATTCATAAAAAATTAAAAAGTGAGCATACAGAAGTGATAGCAAGATATTTGGATAGTGGAGAAAAAGTTCAGGCCATTGCAAAATTATTTAGCGGTGAAAGTGTAACATCAGAGGGTATAAGTTCGGCGCAGCAATTTATGGATCAAGCTCGTGGATAAATTAGTAGTTAACGGTGGAAAACCATTAAGTGGTTCTGTTGAGATAAGTGGCGCAAAAAATGCTGTATTACCTTTAATGGCCGCAGCTCTTCTTGTTGATGGAAACACAACGATTCATCGTGTTCCTGGTTTGCGAGATACAAAAACCATGATCCGGTTATTAGAAATGATCGGCGCCAAGACAAATTTTCAAGGTCAAAATTTGACCATTAATGCGTCGAATATAACTTCACTTGAAGCGCCTTACGATTTGGTCAAAACAATGCGTGCTTCCTTTTATGTGATGGGTCCGCTATTAGCACGGTTTGGAGAAGCGCGTGTTTCTTTGCCCGGTGGTTGTGCATGGGGTCCACGTCCTGTTGATTACCATTTGAAGGGATTTGAGCGACTCGGTGCTGAAATTATTTTAGAAGAGGGATATATAATGGCTCGGGCCAAAAAGTTAAAAGGTGCCCGAATTCATTTTGAGATTCCTTCTGTTGGAGCCACTGGGAATCTCCTAATGGCAGCTGTTTTAGCAGAAGGAACCACACATATAACTAACGCGGCCATGGAACCCCATATTGTTCAACTTTGTGATGTATTAAATGAAATGGGCGGACATATTGAAGGTGTTGGCACAAGCCAATTGANAATTNATGGTGTAGANTCNTTGAACCCAGTGGAAGTGACAACCATTCCTGATATGATAGAAGCAGGTACTTTCCTAATGGCTGGCGCAACTTTAGGAGATATTACACTTAAGAATGTAGAGGCCGATCACTTGTCCATTGTATTGCAAAAATTGGAACAGGCCGGTTGTAAGATTAATGTGATTGGTGATTCCATATCGATTGAAAAATGTGATGAATTGACTGCAGTAGATATGACCACCGATGTTCATCCAGGTTTTCCCACAGATCTCCAAGCGCAGTGGATTGCATTAATGTCAATTGCAAATGGTTCTAGCGTAATTACAGATACCATTTACAAAGATCGATTTTCGCATATTCCTGAACTGGTTCGTCTTGGTGCTAATATTTCGCTTGAAAATAATGTGGCTGTCGTTCGTGGTGTGGAGCAATTGAAAGGTGCCCAAGTGATGTCTACTGATATTCGCGCCAGCGCTTCGCTGGTGATTGCCGCCCTTATGGCAAAAGGTAAAACAGATATTAGCAGGATATATCATATCGATCGAGGATATGAACGCATTGAAGAAAAATTCCATTCACTTGGGGCCGATATTTATCGGGAAAGTGAATAATGAAAATGTATAGATTCGATTTGAATAAATTACTTAACATCCACGCTTTTAGTGGAAAGGATTTGTTATGCGTATCGTTATAATCGGCGTTGGGGAAGTGGGGTTCCACGTCGCCAAAGCATTAAGTCAAGAAGATCATGATATCATTGTTATGGATCTCGATCCTTCAAAATGTAAAAGAGCCAGCGAAAACCTCGATGTAATTGTTGTGGAAGGGAATGGAGCCAGTCCTCGAAATTTATCCAAAGCAAACGTCCAAGATGCGGACTATGTTTTATGTCTTACACGGGTGGATGAAGTCAATTTAATCGCGTCTCAACAAGCACATGAATTGGGTGCAAAAAAGATTATAGCCCGGTTGAGAAACCAACAGTACACAACGCGGGACTCCATTATTAAGCCCGAAAAATTTGGGATTGATCTTGTAATTCACCCCGAAAAAGAAGCTTGTCGGGAAATCGTTCAGTTGGTGCGTCATTCTTATGCAACTCAGGTTATGGATTTTGAAGGCGGCCGTATGCAAATGATTGGTATCCGTCTTGAGGAGGATTGTCCAATCGTTGGAAAAACAGTACGTGAATTTTGTGAAGAAGAACATGATTTCAAATTTGGAATTGTGACTGTTTTGCGCGATGGTGAATCCCACGTTCCATGGTCAGATTTTGAATTTAAAGAATGTGACACAGCCTATTTCATTGTTAAGACTGAGCGTCTAGAATCTCTCATGGTTATTTTGGGCAAAGAAGCCACCAAAACCAATTCCATCGTCATTCTTGGCGGTAGCAAAATTGGCCGNAGTGTAGCAAAAGAATTAGAAAATGAAATGTCCGTTCGATTAATCGATAATAAAAGAGATAAGGCAGAATGGTTGGCGTCGACTTTAAAAGAATCAATGGTTTTGTTTGGCGACGGTACAGATGTGGAACTTTTGAAAGCAGAAAATATCCAGGATGCAGACAGCTTTATTGCTGTGACAGAAAGTGAACAAACCAATTTGTTATCAGGAATGCTGGCGCATCATTTAGGCGTTAAGCAAACTGTTATTCATGTGAGCACAACCGAATATATGCCCATCGTTCAAGAAATTGGTGTTGGATCAGTTTTAAGTAAAAATATGTCCACAGTAAATTCAATATTGCGTTTTATTTCCAGTGATCAAACAGAAACGTCCGTCACTACATTTGACGAAATTGATGTAGATGTAATTGAATTCAGTCCTGATGCAGGTAGTAAAGTAACAAAAGCGCCCCTGTCGGATTTGAGATTTCCCGAAGATAGTATTGTGGGTATGATTAATCATCATGGCCATTTATCTATTGCAAGAGGATCCAGCCAGCTTTCTGAAGAAGACACCGTACTGGTTTTTGCCAAATCGAAAGCAGTACCTAAATTGCGAAAACTATTTGAAGTTTAATGAATATTAAAACTATCTCCAACATACTGGCTGCAATGCTGGTTTTGACGGGAATTTCAATGATTATTCCTGCCTTAATATCGTGGGGATATGGTGAGCCTGATATAGCTGGTCACGTAAAATCTGTTGCGATTTGCGTTTTTGTTGGTTTACCTATTTGGTTATATACGCGCAACAATCATTCGTTGAATAGTAAAGATGGATTTGCCGTTGTTTCTCTTGCTTGGGTATTGGTTGCATTGGCTGGGACGTTACCGTTCTATTTAACCGGGGCGATTCCTAATTTTACTGACGCTTGGTTTGAATCTATGTCTGGCGTAACCACTACGGGTGCGACTATAATCGGCAACCCTCTGACATTGCCTAACTTACCCAATGGAATTGAAAGTTTGACTCATGGTGTTCTTTTTTGGCGGTCATTTATTCAATGGATAGGCGGAATGGGCATTATTGTTTTTACAATTGCAATCCTCCCTTTATTAGGAGTTGGGGGTGTCCAATTATTCAAAGCAGAAGTACCTGGACCAGTGGCGGATAAAATTCGTCCTAGGGTAAAAGAAACTGCAAAAATATTATGGATGGTTTATGTTGGCTTAACATTAGCAGAAACTATTTTATTGGGTATAAGCGGAATGCCCTGGTTTGACTCTATTTGCCATGCATTGACCACGATGCCTACCGGTGGNTTCAGTACCCAAAATGCCAGNATTGGTGCNTATGGTAATCCTGTGATTCATTATATCATTATTATATTTATGTTTATTGCCGGCGTGAATTTCACACTTCACTTTTTGGCATTAACCGGAAAGTTTAAAGGCTATTTCAGAGATCCGGAATTTCTATCTTATTTAGGTATAACACTGGCAGTTACATTTTTTATTTTCCTCAATGTGGCATCAGCGACCGTACAATGGACTCATGAGAATTTCTTGGTATCCCTATTTCAAAGTGTTTCAATTCTGACTACGACTGGGTTCGGTTCTGCTAATTATGGACTTTGGCCGCACTTCTCCCAATTTCTTCTGCTGATACTTATGTTCGTTGGTGGAATGGGCGGTTCCACAGGCGGTGGAATGAAAATTGCTCGAATCATTTTACTTATGAAATATGCAGCAACAGAAACGCGTAGAATGCTCCACTCTAGGGCTATCATTCCAATACGTATTGGAGAACGTTATATAAGTGAGGATGTGATTAGAAATACACTCGGGTTCTTCCTTTTTTATATGTCCATCTTCGCCATTACAACACTCATTCTCACAACATTGAATTTAGATATTGAATCGGCAGTTGGTGCGGCTGCATCAGCCATCGGAAATATTGGTCCCGGTTTGGGTGCTTTTGGTCCCGAAAATAATTATTCATTACTTCACCCAATTGGAAAATGGATGCTTTCCTTTTGTATGCTATTGGGACGTTTGGAGATTTTTACAATTATGGTTTTATTCAGTCGTACATTTTGGAAATAATTAAGGGGATTTATGTCATTCGTACTTAAAGAAATATCAGACCAAATTGCAGTTTTAACTATCAACCGTCCAGATGCATTGAATGCAATGAATGATAAGGTTGTGGCTGATTTAGAATCGACAGTGCAATCCTGTATTGATGATAAGAATGTAGGCGTTATCATCTTAACCGGTGCTGGGGATAAGGCCTTTGTTGCAGGAGCGGATATAAAGAAGATGCAATCCATGGGAGCTGAAGGCGCTTTGGCATTNGGGAANGCGGGTCAGCAAATGACACTNACCATAGAAAATTCTCCAAAACCTATNATTGCCGCTGTTAATGGATTTGCATTGGGAGGCGGTTGTGAAATCAGTATGGCCTGCCATATTCGTGTGGCGAGTGAATCAGCATCATTCGGCCAGCCGGAAGTGCTCCTAGGGATTCTACCTGGTTGGGGCGGTACCCAACGATTGCCAAAGTTGGTGGGGCCTGGCATGGCAAATGAAATAATTACAACGGGAAGAATGGTCAGTGCTGCTGAAGCAAAATCTATTGGTTTGGTCAACCATGTTGTGGCTTCAGAAGAATTAATGGGTAAATGTTTTAAGATCGCCAATCAAATATTGAAGAATGGACCAGAGGCAGTGGCCCAATCGTTAGATTGTATTCAAAAAGGATTGGGCTCTACCATAGAAGATGGTCTTGCTATTGAAGTTGAAAATTTCAGTAAACTTTTTGGTACAGACGAAGCGCAAGAAGGCCTTACTGCATTTGTGGAGAAACGAAAACCAAATTTTAGGAATAACTAAATGAGCACCAAGACTAAAACCCCTTCAATGATTGATGCTTTAATTCCCATTCTTTTTTTAATAGTTATGCTAGCATTGTCAGTATATATCTATGGTTCAGACTCTTCATACGGCGGTAACCAAATTGCGTTAATCTTGGCAGCCTGCCTTGCAGCAATTATTGGTATAAAAAATGGTTACAAATGGAAGGAAATTGAGAAGGGGATTATCCAGGGGATTTCCTTAGGAATGGGCGCGATATTAATTTTGCTTGCGGTGGGTGCATTAATAGGAACTTGGATTATGTCTGGAACTGTACCGACGATGATTTATTATGGGTTGAATATTCTATCGCCATCTATCTTCTATTTCGCAGCCTGTTTGATATGCGCAGTATCAGCGCTGAGTATTGGTAGCTCATGGACAGTAGCAGGAACCCTTGGTGTCGCTTTGATGGGGATTGCTGCAGGATTGGGTTTATCTCCCGCNGTTACCGCAGGAGCAGTTATTTCTGGCGCATATTTCGGTGATAAAATGTCGCCATTATCCGATACCACAAATTTAGCCCCCTCCGTGGCGGGAACTGATTTATTTACCCATATTCGACACATGATTTGGACCACAGGCCCAAGTCTAGTTATAGCGCTGATTCTCTTTTTAATAATGGGTTTTCAGGGATCAATAACTGAAGATGTAGGCGGACTCTCTCTTATTCAAGATACGATTGAGAAAACATTCAATATTAGCCTACTTTCTTTTATTCCATTGTTGACGGTATTTATTTTAGCTTTTAAAAAGATGCCTGCTTTCCCAACCGTAATGATTGGCGCTTTATTGGGTGGAATCTTTGCCGTTATTCTGCAGCCACAGGTGGTGGCAAATTACGCAAATCGCCCAGACCTTTCTTCAGGTTTGACTATGCTCTCGGGTGTTTGGACGGCCCTCCATTCAGGGTTTGCCCTGGAAAGCGGTGTAACCGTAGTAGATGAACTTTTAACCCGCGGTGGTATGATTAGCATGCTAAATACTATCTGGCTGGTGATATGTGCACTTACATATGGTGCTGTGTTGGAAACGACTGGATTGTTAAATAAAGTGGTAGAGTCATTATTGTCTTTTGTGAATTCTACTGGATCTTTGATTGTAACAACCATTGCAACTTGTATTGGTATAAACATTATTACTGCCGATCAATATATTGCTATCGTTCTCCCTGGTCGGATGTTTCGTGCTGAATTCGCTCGAAGGAATTTGGCGCCGAAAAATTTATCTCGAACTTTAGAAGATGCAGGAACAATCACCTCTCCATTGGTTCCTTGGAATACTTGTGGGGCATATATGTCTGCTTCTCTTGGGGTGGCCACGTTTGCCTATTTGCCTTTTTGCTTTTTTAATTTAATTAATCCTGTTGTGGCCATTATTTATGGCTTATTCAATATAAAGATAGAAAAACTGAACGAATCGGAATTACCTTTGGAGCGTGTTTAATTCATAGTTCCAAATAATAAAATGTCTAAAAAAGAAAAACTCACCGATAGCGAAATATTATCCCACTATATTAAAATGGGTGAAGTGCTTTCGGATATGTTTAAGCCACATTTAGAGGTTATTGTGCATGATCTTCGTTATCCGGAACATTCAATTATTGCCATCTTTAATAATCACGTGACCGGTAGAAAAGTAGGTGAGGGCACCTCAGATTTTGGCTATAAAAAGGCAAAAGGCGAAGTGCCAGATCAGGTTGTAAATTATAAGAATGAAAGTCCCGATGGCAAACCGTTAAAATCTTCATCTTTAACCATACGAAATTCAGAAAAACAAATTATCGGTTCACTTGGGTTGAATTACGACATTTCAGTCTTTACCCAATTTTCCGACGTGCTATCATTCTTCACAGGAACTGAAGAGAATCCTGTAACACAGAAAAAAGAGGCATTTTTTTACGGCAATACAAAAGAAGATATCCAGATTGCTATTAACCATTACCGTGTAACTAATGGGCTTACAAATAAAATATTTTCAAGAAAAGATAAACATGGTATTATAGAGTTTTTAATTAATGGTGGACATTTGAATAAACGGGGTGCCGTAGCAATTATCAGTGATACATTGTCTCTGACGCGTCCAACTGTTTATAAATATATCAAGGAGTTAAAGGAATCGCAATAAACAGATAATAAATTTATTTACAAAATGTATAATAAACATATTGCATATAATTGGTTAATAATGTTATACTGGACTAGGAGAAGACGTATTTAATCCTTAGTATCGACAGGATTATCGCATCTTTTTTCACAAGAATTCAATTTAGAATTAATACAAATAGGGAGAGCATATCTTATGAAAAGATATTTAAAAATGTCACTTTTATTCACCGTAGGATTGGGAATAGTAAGTGCACAGTCAACAATCCAAGGTACCGTGACTGATGTCAATGGTAACGCCTTGGCTGGTGCAAATGTTGTTGTCGATGGAACTGCCCTCGGCGCCGCGGCTGGATCAGATGGAGATTATCGCATCGAAGTACCATCCGGTACTGTCGGTGGACAATCCGTTACTTTAACAGCTTCTTACATTGGGCATACAAAACAATCTACAAGTGTTTCTGTGCCTACTAGTGGTAGTGCAACGCAAAACTTTTCTTTGGCGATTGATGCCATTGCTTTAAAAGGCATTAGTGTTACAGCATTAGGCTTTGAAACGAATCGCGATAAGCAGGGATCCACAAGTGTTTCTGTAACACCATCTGATATGACCCGTTCAGGTGAGGCTTTGATAATGAATTCTTTATCATCTAAGGCATCAAATGTGATTGTTAATGCTGTAAGTGGCGACCCAGGCTCTGGCTCTTCCATTAGAATACGTGGCAATAATACAATTTCCGGTAGCAGTCAGCCGCTTGTTGTTGTTGATGGTATGCCAATAAATAACTCCCAAATTTATGGTAATTCTGATCGGTTTGGCGGCGTAACACAACAGTCTAGAATGAATGACCTTAATGCCAATGATGTAAAATCAGTAGAAGTATTAAAAGGTGCATCTGCGGCCGCACTTTGGGGCTCAAGAGCCGCCAACGGTGTAATTGTGATTCAAACAAAAGATGGTGCGGCAGGTAATATGAAAATGAGCTATAAGCATACAACCTCCTATGACGAGATTCATGAGAAAATACCTATGCAAACTACCTATGGCCAAGGCCGTAACGGGAAGTGGACCACCCACGCTGAATCCTGGGGCGATAAAATTGCCGATCGTACGGGTGGTGAAGACACATACGATACAAGTAAACCATACTTTGTTTCTGAAGACGGTACATTTACGCAGTATACGATTACTGAGAAAAATTCAAAAAAGACCTTTGTAGATGCGAACTTTAATCAGATTTTTGGTACAGGGATACTTAATCAGGATGATTTCCAGGTTTCGGGTGGTGATCAATCGAAAACGTATTTGTTTAGTTATAGTCGATTACGTCAGGATGGTATGATTCGTAATTCCTTTTATGATCGAGATAATGTNAGANTAAATACAANNTTTAAACTCTCNAACAAAATAACGATGGCGTCTAAAGTGGGATATACCTACAGTGAATCTAATCGTATTCAGAGGGGTTCTAATGTTGCAGGTTTGATGTTAGGTCTTTTAAGAAATGCCCCTGATTTTGATCTGACCCATTACAAAGGAACTTATGTAAGTGGTGGCACAGAATATACAAATCGTCATCGGGCTTACCGTCGATACCTTGGTGGTTCAAGCACAAATCCAATTTATAGCAATCCCCTTTGGACTGTTAATGAGCATAAAAATTTAACGCGGGTTAATCGCTTGATGATGTCAAATGAAATGAATATAACGCCATTCCCTGGCACTGAAGTGGTTCTCCGTGGCGGTCTAGACCAATACACCGATAACCGAGAAAGCTTTTATCCCATCGGGAGTGCTGGTTCCGGTTTAAACTCTGGAGCATTCGATATGGCTCGAATTACAAACCGTGAAACGAATTATGACGTAATTGCACGCCAGAATGTGGAATTAAGCTCAAATATTTCTATGGTCGCTACGGCTGGTTGGAACTTAAATGATCGTGCCTATAGTCGATCATCATCATTCATTAATGGGTTTTTGGTGAATACTGATAAACATACAACCAATGTTAATACGGCTGCAGAAGCCTCTTCAGTATCTAATGGTAGATTGTTTCTTCGTTCAACCCGAGCTTATGGAGTCCTTTCGCTTGATGCATTGGATCAAATTTTTGTTAATGTATCAATGGCGAGTGAAACCCATTCGACAATCAGTAAAGCTTACAACTATCCTGCAGTAGATGTGGCTTATCAAATGACAGATTTACTCAACGGTATGGCATCATTTATCAGTTTTGCAAAATTACGTGTAGCGTATGGCCAGGTGGGTGTGAGACCCGGAGCCCATCGTTTTGAAACCTTAGCAGAGAGTGGATTTGGTTATAGCTCTTATAGCGATCCAGTATCTGTTGGTCAATGGGGTGGTGGCTATCGCGTGGATGACGATAAGGGTAACCCAGAATTAAAGCCTGAAGTAAAAACTGAAACTGAGTTCGGTGTTGATTTTAGGTTTATGGATGACAAACTGTCGCTTAGTTTGACCAGTTATCAAAATCAAATTACTGATATGTTGATTAGCAATGCACT
>JGI26238J51125_1000802_pt1 | contig 11266 bp, 10 predicted proteins | sample SaaInlV_100m_DNA_FD_51125 | JGI IMG/M metagenome (IMG submission 51125) | reverse complement strand
CCATCCTTTAATACAAAAATTGATTCAGTGAATTCCTGAATCTCTTTTAATTTATGTGTGATTAAGACAATAGTTTTATTGTCTTCACTTGAAAGTTTCTTAAGTGATATTTTTAATTGATTTGTTTCTTGTGGTGTGAGTACTGCAGTTGGCTCATCTAACAACATAATGTTGTTGTTATTAAAAATAAGTTTCATAATTTCTATTTTCTGCTTTTCTCCAACTGAAAGTTCATTTATAAGAGTTTTTGATTCAGCAGATAGTGAGAAAATATCNGAGTATTTTTCAAATGCTTCTTCAAAATTATCTCTATAGATATTAGATCTTGATAATGTCAAATTATCTTTGATACTAAAATTGTTAATTAATCTAAATTCTTGATGAACCATACCAATTCCAAATCTTGCAGCAAGATCAGGATTTAGTTTTTTAATTTTTTTACCTTCAATGTAAATAGAGCCAGTTTCTGGTTGATAGATCCCAGATAAAATGTTCATCAGAGATGACTTACCAGCTCCATTTTCACCAAGTAAACCATGTATTTGNGCTTTATTTAAATAAAAATCAACGTTCTTTAATGCCTGGGTCTTCCCAAAGGATTTTGATATATTTTTAGCTTCTAGAATAATTTGGTTCATTTATTAAATTATTACAATGTCCCAATCGAAAGATCAGGACATTGTAAAAAGTCTAAGTTACGGATTAACTGTTCCGATAACGTTACTAATAAATTCTTCTTCAACTATTTCGACTTCTAAAGTTCCATCGATAATAGCCTCAGTTTTTTCTGCAATTAATGTTGCTGTATCAGATGGAACATCTGAAGATAAGTCATATAGAGAAACTAAACCAGTTTCCATGCCTCCCCAGTAACTTTCTGTTGTGAAAGTCCCATCTATTATCTGTTCAACAATATTTACATAATATGGACCCCAATCCCAGACTGGAGCTGTCACAAAAGCTTCCGGAGCAGAGTCTTGTCCATAAGCAGTATTGTAAGATATCCATTTTGCACCAGCAGCTTCTGCAGCTAATCCGGTTGCTGTGGAGTCTTGATGTTGCGCAAGAACATCTGCACCTTTTTCAAGTAAAGCATTTGCAGCTTGCGTTTCTGCTTCTGGACCAAACCAGGTGAATGTCCAAACCACTTCAACAGTAGCTTCAGGATTTACCTCATTTACACCTGCAGCAAAAGCATTAATTCCTCTAATTACTTCCGGTATTGGAAAAGCNGCAACATAACCAATTTTATTTGAATCAGTCATAGCTCCTGCAGCTAAACCAGAGAGATATCTAGGTTGATACATCTTCCCAAAATAATTTGCAAAGTTCGTATCGTTATTTAGATAACCTGAACAGTGTAGGAAAATAACATCTGGATATTCCTCTGCCATTTCCGCCATTGCATCTATATACCCAAAAGTAGTTCCAAAGATAATATTGTAACCTTGTTCAATATATGCTTCTGCAACTGTTCTGAATTCTGTAGCATCTTCTGGTACTAGAGCTGTGTACTCTGTTTGAATACCNGTTTGTTCTACTAGATATTGTCGACCTACATCATGTGCTTGAGACCAACCACCATCGTCAGTTGGACCTACATACACAAATGCAGCTTTATATTCGTCTACGGATGCGGCTCCACCGCATGCCATAGTAAGAATACTGATTAAGATTAGACCTACCGCCCATCTTTTATGCATCCTTACCTCCTTTTCATGAGCTCATTATAAACGAACCACAACTAACGAATTAATTTTAGAGGTAAATATTTATTCAAATAATTGTNGTGATGGATTCTAAATTTGATAGAATTATTCATCATATGGAAAAACTAAATTACACTTGGGATGAACAATTTAAAGATACAGGCTTAGTTTGTGAACAACTAGAAAAAGATGAATTCCAACCAGATGTAATTGTTGGAATTAGTAGGGGTGGCCTTATTCCAGGTGTCATGATGTCTCATAAATTAAATGTCCCATTTAAACCTGTTCATGCTTCAACAAGAGATTTTCCACATTGGGAAAATTATCTCCCAAGGCCATCTGATAAAAAAATACTTATCGTTGATGATATTTGCGACAGTGGAGAAACATTCGAAAAGCTTTCTACATATATAAAAGAAAATATTAATCACGAATGTGATGTTAGATTTATGTCACTTTGGTGGAACAACGAAAGTGAATTTGAACCACATTACTTTGTTAAAGAAGTTGCAAAATTTACTAATCCAGTTTGGATAGAGTTCGCGCATGAAAATTGGTGGATATAAATTTAAGNTTTTTTGAGTTTTNCCGCGTAATCTTTAATCANTTTTAACATATTAAAAGCACCATTTCTTCTAGCTGGGCTTAAAATTACNCCAAGTTCAAACTCTTCCATTAAATCTATTTCTGAATTGATTATATCTTCCGGTGTTTCATCTGAATAAATTGATGCAATGAGTGTTACTAGTCCTTTTGCAATGAGTGCATCAGAGTCGCTCATAAAATATACTTTTTCATCTTTTTCTTCTGGAATTAACCATACTTGGCTTTGACATCCACTAACTTTGAAATGATCATTTCTAAGCTCTTCTGGAAAATTAGTATTATCTTTTGCTTGTTCGATTAAATATTGATATTTCTCCTGTGCATTTGGAAATAAATCCAACATTTTTTTATAATCTTGTACTTTTTGATCAATAGCCATTCATCAACCTAACATTTCAATACTGCCGAGAAGGGCATCTTTAAAAACATCAAGATCATTTTCATCNTTGTAAATGTACCCTGTTGCTCTGAAGGTTGCATCTATGCCTAATTTTCTGTGGAAAGGTTGTACACAGTGATGACCTGCTCTCACAGCTACTCCGTATGTGTCTAGCATCAATGAAATATCTGTTGCGTGTATTTGATCAACATACATACTAAATGTGCAGCCAGCAAACTCTTCATTTGTATGAATTACATTAACCCTATCAATGTCAGAAAATATTTTTTGAGCATATTTTCTGAGTGTGTCTGAATGCTGTGATACTTTTTCCATTGTGATATTTTCTAGGTAGTCAATTGCTGCACCTAATCCAATTGCCTCTACATAAGGAGGGGTTCCAGCTTCAAATTTATGTGGTACCGGTGCCCATGTGGCTCGATCATAGTAAACCTCTTCAATCATATCTCCACCACCTGAAACAGGTTCAAGCTCATTTAATAAATCTAATCTTCCCCAAACAACCCCTATCCCTGTGGGTCCTAATAATTTGTGACCAGAGAATATTATAAAATCAATTCCTAAGGCTTGAACATCAACTTTTCTATGAGGAACGAGTTGAGCTCCATCAAGTATAAATAATGCGTCTGAATGTTCTTTTACAAGCGATCGAATTAATTTAATGTCCGGAAGCAACCCGGAGAGATTAGATTCNCCTGTGATGGAAACAACCTTNGTCTTGCTTGATATTTTTTCTTTAAGGTCTTCTAAATCGATAGAAAAATTTTCATCCACNGCTATGTATTTAATTTGTAAATCATATTGGCTTGCAACCATTTGCCATGGGATGATATTTGCATGGTGTTCTATCTCAGTAAGTAAAATTTCATCTCCGGGTTTGAGAAATTTTTTAGAAATAGAATTAGCTAGAAAGTTAAACCCTTCAGTTGCACCTTTAGTNAAAATGATTTCATCAGAGTGATATGCATTTAAAAATTTCTTACATTTTTTTCGNACATCTTCGTAAAGCTGTGTTGTTTCAGCAGANAGTACATAAGTTCCTCGGTGGACATTGGCATTCGTATTAGTGTAAACATTATTCATAGCATCAATAACTGATTGTGGTTTTTGTGCTGTTGCCCCAGAGTCAAGATAGGTTAATTTTTTAGAATTAACTTCGCGATTAAAAATAGGAAAGTCTTTTTTAATATCTGCAAATTCATTCATTGGTAGGATTCATATCCTTCTTTTTCTAATTTATCAGACAATTCTTTACCACCTGTTTCTACAATTTTGCCATCTACAAATACATGTACAAAATCAGGTGTTATGTACTCCAATAGCCTCTGGTAATGAGTTACGACAAGATAGCCCCTTTCAGGTGTTCTCAGCTTGCTGATGCCTTCTCCAACTATCCTCAACCCATCTACATCTAATCCAGAATCAGTTTCATCTAGAATGGCAAGTTTTGGATTCAANACCGCTAATTGGAGTATTTCATTACGCTTTCTTTCTCCACCTGAGAAACCTTCATTTAAGTATCTATCAACAAAATCTGGAGATAAGCCTAAGTCTTTCATTGCGTCTGCAACCTTGAGCCTAAGTTCAAGAGTCGAATAGTCAGTATTTTCAATGTTGGTAAGCGCTGTTTTTAGCATATTGACAATGGTTACTCCAGGTATTGATTCAGGATACTGAAAAGCCAGGAACATTCCTTCTTTTGCTCTATTGTCTACAGGCTCTTCAGTGATATCTTTACCATTAAATATTATTGTCCCCTCTGTTACCTCATAAACAGGGTTACCCATCAAGACATTAGATAAGGTCGATTTACCAGATCCGTTTGGACCCATAATTGCATGGACCTCTCCAGGATTAATTTCTAAGTTAATTCCTTTTAAAATGGGAGTATCTTCTACGTTTGCGTGTAAGTTTGTTATTTTCAACATAAATACCATGTTAATTATTAATAAAAACAAACGATATTTCAATACGAAAAATAAAAAATAAAATTAGACTAAGAAAATGCAATTTATACTTACAGACTTACAAAAAGAAATAAAAGAAAATGCGGAAAAACTATTATCTGAACAAATAGATCTTTTGGATACTATAAAAAAAGTTGATGAAGATGTACGATTAGATTCAGATTTATGGAAACTAGTAAATGAACAGGGTTGGTTAGCCTTGGATGTTACAGAAGATGATGGGGGGCTCGGCTTTTCAACTGTCGATGCTTCAATTCTTTCTGAGGTAGCAGGATATTATCTACCAATTATTCCTCTTTTTAGTTCAGGTGTTGTATTTAAACATCTACTTCTAAATTCAAGTGATGAAATTAAGAAAACTTACTTATCTGAAATTATAACTGGAGAAAAAATTGGTACTTTCGGAATATATGAGACCGATAAGTATGAAATTAATAACGAAAGCATTCAAACATCTCTCACCCCTTCAGGTGACGGTTGGATACTAAATGGAACGAAAAAATATGTAATGTTCGGTGATGTGTCTGACTATATTGCAGTACTAGCAAAAGATGATAATGAATTTAAGTTTGTTCTTGTAAAAACTAGCGATGATAGTGTGGATGTTAAAAATACACCATCTCTTGATCAAACAAGACCCTTGACAGAAATTACCTTCAAGGATGTTGTTATTTCCTCTGAAAATATAATGATTGTCATGAATGATGAACTCAGTATATGGAAAAAAATACAAAATATCGCCACAGCCTTTCTTTCAATGGAACAGGTTGGTGGTTCCCAGGCATGTTTAGATATGTCAACAAGTTATGCAAAAGAGAGAATTCAGTTTGGAAGACCTATTGGTTCATTCCAGGCAATACAGCACATATGTGCAAACATGTTATTACAAATAGAAAGTGCAAAATCTTTAGCTTACAATTCCGTAAGGGTTGACATAGATGATGCTACGGAACTAGAGATGAGTTCATTATTAGCTAAGTCTTATTGTTCTGAAGTGTACAACAAAATATCTGGTGACAATATTCAGGTACATGGAGGTATAGGGTTTACATGGGAGCATCCGGCTCATTTATATTTTAAAAAAGCTAAATCTGATTCATTATTGTTTGGTTCTTCTAAGTCAGCAAGATCTAAAATTGCAGAACTAATTAATTTATAAAGTGGGTCGTTTAAGCAGGTTTGAAAATTATAGATTCCTAGGAAATAGGTTAAATATGAAGGTTTATGACTGTGACAATGACCAACAATTCAAAACACTTAAAACTCTATATGAAGAAAAGGAAATGTTGAAAAATAATAAAATTCAATCCTTTTCACCAGATTCCTTAGAGGAAGCTAAAAACAGGGGATACAAGCCTGTTTAGTCTTTTAAAGACCACTTTTTTATACCATTTGTAGAATTTCTTGAAACATCATTGTTAGATCGCAACAAATGAAGATGTGCTAAAGTTTCTTGAAATGCAAGTCTGAGATTTAATGAATCGAGTTTTCTCGGAAATAATTGATTAGTAAGTTCCCAACCTGTTAAATCATTTTTCTTTAAAAACTCTAGAATTTTATCTGATCTTCTTTGATGGTGAAGTTTCATTTGCTCGATCCTTTTATGAGGTGTTGAGATTATATTTCCATGACCCGGAGCAATAATATCGTGATCTACAGCATGTACCTTGTCTAAAGAATCAAGAAAACCCTTAAGGAGATTGCTATCTTCATTTTGTACTGGAATAAATGGAGTAATTCTTGGAAGTATATGATCACCAGAGAATATAATTCTTGAGTATTCATCGTGAAGAGATATTTCACTGTAATCATGACCTGGAGTAAATAGAACATTAATTTTTCTTTTAAGTAAAGTTATTTTGCCTTCTGTTAAAAGGACATCCGGCTTTGTTAATTTTCCAGCGTACATGGGTGTAGTAATTGATTTAAGATCATCAATAAAATCTGCAGGAGCACTCTCACTCTTTGCCATTCTAATTAAATCTTTAAATCTCACTGACCAGTCGTTATATTCGCTGAGATATTCAATACTATTTTCGTAAAGTGCGAGAGGTATATCAAGTTCTCTTAAGCTACCTGATAGGCCAATATGATCAAGATGCATATGGGTACCTATTAATAATTTAATATCATTAAACCTTATTCCAATCTCATTTAGATGACCATTAAGTAGATCAAGATACTCTGACCCATTTACGCCACAGTCGATCATGACATATCCATCATCGTCTTCTATAAGATAAACATTCACATTACTTGGTGTGCTCCATGGGAGCCTAAGGGGGATATGGTAAATCCCATCAGGCATTTGAAAACTATTCATATTAATTTGTTATTAGCCAAATCCCAAAAGATACAAGGATAAGTAAACCAGTAAGTAATGATGAAAGGATTAAGAATCTGGTTTGCATACGTTTATATTATCAAATTAATGGAGTATCTTAAGTTGGTAAATGTATTCTTTTTTACTAGATTTAATAGTGACAATAACTTTGACTACTTTTAATGGGAACCCCTGAAAAAAGTACAGTTATTATCTCGATTTGATAGAAACCCTATCTAGAAAGAGGTAATTTGAAAAAATTAACCATTATTGGCGGAGGACCAGCTGGATACGCAGCTGCACTATATGCAAACAACTTCGACCTTGAAGTAACTCTTGTAGAGTCAGATATTCTTGGTGGAACTTGTCTAAACAGGGGATGCATACCTGCAAAATACTGGCTTCACCTAGCAGAGCTTAACCATGAAATTAACAATGCTTCTGATTATGGCATTCAAGTTGAAACTTCTGAAATAGATTGGAATAAATCAGCCATAAAAAGACAAGATATCATTTCTGGGCTAGTTAATGGAATTGGTATGTTGCTTAAAAGTAAAAAAGTGAATGTCATTAATGGCTGGGGTAAGATAAAAAACGAACAGTCTGTCCTAGTTAAAAAAGAAGATGGCTCTGAAATAATTATAGAAACAGATTATATACTTCTTGCTACTGGTAGCAAACCAAGAGAATTACCAAGTTTACAATTTGATAATGATTTTATCATAAGTTCGGATTCTGCCCTTAACTGGGAGAAGCCACCAAAGAATGTTTGTATTGTGGGTGCTGGAGCTATAGGTTGTGAATTTGCAAGTGCCCTCATAGACCTGGGTTCAAGTGTGACTGTTGTTGAACTAGAAAAAGAAATACTTCCAGGACTTGATAAAAGAACTTCTGGAGAGTTAAGAAAACAACTCACTAAAAGAGGTGTTTCTTTCAAAATGGGAACTTCAATTGATTCTGTTACAAATAAAGAAGTTCTTTTCTCAGATNGGGAAAAAGAAAACTTTGATACGATCCTGGTAGCTATTGGACGAAGTCCTCTCACTGAAAATATTGGATTAGGAGATATCTCTGTAACTACAAAAAATGGTTATATAGACGTCAACCTTGAAACAATGCAAGTAATAGGCACTAAGAATATCTTTGCAGCAGGGGATATTATAAGCAATTCCCCCCAACTAGCACATGTAGCTTTTGCAGAGGCAATGTCAGCAGTTACATTTATTGCAACTGGAAATACAAGCCCAATTAACTATTCTGCGATTCCTTATGTTGTTTATACAAATCCTGAGCTTGCTGAAGTCGGTTTAAATTCTGATAAAGCAAAATTAGAAGAAATTGATATTAATCAAGCTCAACATAGTTTCGCAGGAATTGGAAGAGCTATGATACAAAATCAGAATCAAGGCTTGGTCAAAGTCTATGCACAAAAAGATGGCCCCTTAGTTGGTGCAAGTATATGTGGTCCAAGTGCTGGAGAAATGATTCATGAATTAATGTACATGGTTGGCTGGGAGGCACTTCCAGATGAGGCTGCTGAATTTATACATGCTCATCCAACTTTGAGTGAGGCTGTCGGAGAATCATTATTATCTTTAAATGGAAAGGGACTGCACTAATGGAAATAAAGAAAATTGAACGACTTGGACATTCTGCATCTTTATCAAAAGATGAACTTTGGGATATCTATAAATCAATGAAGACTCAAAGAATTCTCGAAGACAGACTCTTAAAAATGTATAAAGGTGGTCAACTCTCTGGAGCCGTCTATCCAGGTATTGGCCAGGAAGCCTCAATGGCAGGTATAGGAACTGGTATGAAACCACAAGATGTTTTTGGAGGAACACATAGAGATCTAGGAGTACAAATAAATAGAGGGGTAACACTTAAAGAAATTGCTCTCAACTTTTATGGTAAAAAAGATGGTCCATCAAAAGGCCGAGATGGAAACAGTCATTTTGGTGTTGTGGATAAAGGAACATTAATGGTTGTCTCACCATTACCAGATTCAGCACCCGTTGCAGTGGGAGTGGCATTAACAGCTCAGATTGAGGACAATGACGTTGTAGCAGTTGCAAACTGTGGTGAAGGTGCAACAGCAACCGGAACTTGGCATGAGAGTATAAATATGGCAGGTGTTCACAATCTACCAATTATTTTCACTGTTCAAAATAATCAGTTTGCTTATTCCTCTCCAAATGAAACAGAATTTGGGACCCCAAATGTTGCAGACAGAGGTTTAGGCTATGGAATTGAATCTGTCATTATTGATGGAAATAACATATATGAAGTTATTAACGCAATGCATAAGGCCCGTAATAAAGCAAGTTCTGGTAAAGGACCAACGCTAATAGAGTTAGTAACCTTTAGACACTACGGCCATGCTGGCCATGATCCTGCAGAATATGTGGGAGATGAAGTAAGAGATTTTTGGATGGATAGAGATCCTGTTTTGAGGTTTGAAGAATCACTATCTAGAGAAGAGCTTTTTACAGAGGAAGACTTTATCCAACTGGCTGAAAAAATTGAAACTGAAGTTAGAGAGACTTTAGAGTGGGCTAAAGATCAGGAAGATCCGGACCCCAAAGAAGAAATCCAAGATATCTTTGAAACTAGATCGATACCTGTGGCTACTAATGATGGTTCGAAAACTAAGACTATGAACGTTATTGAAGCAATTACAAATGGGCTCGATGAAGCTATGGAAAATAATAAAGATGTATTCATGATGGGAGAGGACATAGGTGCATTTGAAGGAGCTTTCAAAGCTACAAAAGGTTTACATGAGAAATATGGCTCATCTAGGGTTTTAGATACTCCAATTTCAGAGGGCGCCTTTATGGGTGCAGCAGTAGGTGCAGCACTTTATGGAAAAATTCCGATTGTCGAACTTCAATTTTTTGATTTTGTTTATCCAGCACTTGATCAGATTACTACCGAAGCGGCAAAGTATTTCTGGAAGGCTGGAAAGCCAGTTCCGATGGTTGTAAGAGGACCAACAGGAGCAGGAACAAGATCGGGTCCTTTTCATTCGATTAGTCCAGAGTCACTTTTGGCCCATCACCCTGGTATAAAAGTAGTTGCACCAGCTAACCCATATGATGCAAAGGGACTACTTATAGCGTCAATCAATGATCCCAATCCGGTAATGTTTCTAGAACATAAAAAATTGTATAGAAAACCTGATCTAAAAATGGAAGTGCCAATTGGTCTATATGAAGTAGAGATAGGAAAGGCAAACATTGTTAAAGACGGATCAGATGTAACTTTAGTAGCTTGGTCTGGAATGGTCCCAACGGCTCTTGAGGCTGCAGAAACAATAAACAATGATGGTATTTCAGTTGAAGTTATTGACTTAAGAAGTATTTTTCCAATAGATGAAGAAACAATATTAAAATCTGTTGAGAAAACATCTAATCTGGTTATTTTGCAAGAAGATGTTCCATTTTCTTCTATTGCATCTGAGATATCCTCATTCGTCGCCGATAAAGGGTTTTGGACATTGGACAATCCGATTGTAAAAGTAACGTCACCTAATACCCATATTCCTTTTGCACCAGTACTCGAAGATAGCTTTATTCCTAGTGTTGAAAATGTTATAAAAGCTATTAAAGAATTACAATAGAACTATGGGTGAAATTGTAAAAATGCCTCAGCTGGGGGAAACGGTAACAGAAGGAACAATTTTGAGGTGGCTTGTCGCTGTGGGTGATGAAGTCAAAGAAGATGATCCGATACTTGAAATCTCAACTGATAAAGTAGACACAGAAGTCCCGTCACCATTTTCAGGAAAAGTGACCTCTTTACTAGTAGAAGAGGGTGAAACAGTTGAAGTTGGAGTCGGCCTAATGGAACTTGGTGGAGATGACTCAACAAAAGAAGAGGGCGCAAAAGTAGTTGAGGAGGTCATAGAAGTAGAGTTGCCAAAAGAAGACTTAACATCCAACATAGAGAGCTCTAAAGCTGACATAGTAACAAAAGCACCTAAAGATTTAAAACTTTCACCAATAGTAAGAAAGCTTGCTGGAGATAACAATCTCGATTTAACACAAGTTACTGGAACTGGAAAAAATAATCGTATAACACGTAAAGATATTGAGGTTTTATTAAAATCTGAACCTATACCATCAGTTCCTGAAAAAAATCCTCAAGAAGAAAATCATGTTTCCTCAGAAAATGATAAACAAAAAGTAACATCCACAGGATCCATTCCTAGGCTCAGAAAAAGAATTGCTGAAAATATGATTCTTTCAAAACAAAC
>JGI26238J51125_1000778_pt1 | contig 11429 bp, 12 predicted proteins | sample SaaInlV_100m_DNA_FD_51125 | JGI IMG/M metagenome (IMG submission 51125) | reverse complement strand
TCCTGAAGATATAGAGACTTCTGAAGAGGTTCCTGAAGATATAGAGACTTCTGAAGAGGTTCCTGAAGAGACTTCCGATAATGAAGAAGCTCATTCAGTTCCCCTTGAGCAGTATGAGAAAATTAAGGATGATTACTTAAGACTTGCAGCAGACTTTGAGAATTTCAAAAAAAGAGCTGAAAAAGAAAAAAGTATGAGTACTGTTACTTCTCTTTCAATGATCATCTCTACACTGCTACCTCTAATAGATAATTTTGAGATTGCAATGAACCAAGATGGCACTCCAACGGAAATAGAAGCTCTTTATAAAATGACTCAAGTCTTTCTAGATACATTCAATGTAAAAGAAGTACCTGGCATTGGGGAACCTTTTGACCCTTCCTATCATGAAGCTGTTGAGCAATCAGGTGAGGGTGATAAAGAATTGGTTGGAGAAGTCCTCAGAAAAGGTTATGAAATAGACGGTCGATTACTACGACCGGCTATGGTAAAAGTCCATAGTGAATAGGGACTGGTTAGAAAAAGATTTTTATAAAGTCCTTGGTGTGTCTCAAAATGCATCAATAGATGAAATAAAGAAAAACTACAAAAAACTTGCTAGGGAAAATCATCCGGACCTTAATCCAGGTGATCCAGAAGCTGAGAAAAGATTTAAAGATATATCCGAAGCTAGTTCTGTTCTTGCTGATGATAAAAAGCGACAAGAATATGATCAAGTAAGAGCCATGGGGCCATCTGCTTTTAGTGGTCAAGGTGGTGGATTTAATGCAGAAGATCTTGGAGATATATTTGGTAATTTAGGAGATATTTTTGGTTTTGGTGGAGCTGGAAGAAGGAAGGGTCAGAGCTACCAAACTAATTTAACTATTTCATTTGTAGAATCTGCCTCAGGTTTAGAAACAAATGTTCCATTAAGGAAAGAGGTTTCATGTTCAGACTGCAGAGGGAATGGTTCGGAAAATGGAAATGCATACCATACATGTAATATTTGTGGAGGCTCAGGTCAAACTGCTTCAAATCAAGGTTTCTTCTCTTTTGCACAACCATGCCAAGCATGTAGAGGTCAAGGAAGTGTTATAGACAAGCAGTGTAAGACCTGTAAAGCACAAGGAGTTGTAATCAAGAGTGAAACAATCAAGGTAAAGATTCCTGCTGGTGTAGACAATGGAACGGTTATCAGACTCCGAGGGTATGGGGGTACAGGTGACAATGGGGCACCTGATGGAGACTTACTTGTCCAAATAGCTGTTGAGCCACATCAATACTTTAAAAGAAGCGGTAGTGACCTAGTATTGGAAGTTCCTCTTCTTTTCACAGAAGCTGCATTGGGTGCAACAATTAAAATTCCAACACTTGAAAAACAAATATCACTAAAAATTCCTTCAGGAACACCAAGCGGTAAAACTTTTAAAGTTAAGGGTGAAGGGATAACCCCTCAGGGGAGAAGATCTGGAGACCTGTATGTAAAAGTTTATTTAAATCCTCCACAGAATCTTTCTAGGTCAGCAAAAAAACATTTGGAAAGCTTCAGGGATCAGTTTGAATCTGGAGATACCCCTAGAGATTATTTATATGAATAGAGAGAGTTCTACTGCGATTTATTTTATCTCTGTAGCTTCTACACTTTCTGGCATACATCAACAAACCATAAGAAGTTATGAAGAAAAAGGTCTCATCAAGCCATACAGAACAGGTGGAGGAACTAGAAGATATTCTCAAAGTGATATAGATAAACTAATTCAGATACAGGATTTATCTCAAAGAGGAATCAATCTGGACGGAATAAAAATAATTTATGAAATGAGAGATAAAATTGAAGAGTTGCAAGAAACTATTGTTTTGTTGCAGGATGAATTGAGCCAAGAAAAAATTCAATATTCAAGAAATGAAAAAGATATTCACCAAAGCTACAAGAATGAAATTGTTAAAGAAACAAACAAGTCAATAAAGAAAAATATATAATAACCTCAATGGACACTGGTAACTTTATCTCACTCTTAAAAAAATTTAGCTTCGGTAGGTTAATTGCTTCTGGAATATTTCTTAGAGTTGTAATTGCTATAGTGGATGGTATTTTTGCATTGGAAATCAATGAACTGTCTAACTTTAATTTTTATATATTCGGTCTTGCTCTGGCTTACACAATACTTTGGATGTTTAATAAAAGTTATATCGAAGAAGAATAAATGAATTCTTCTCAAAGAATTACTAACCTCGACTTTATTAGGGGCTTTGCTGTTCTTGNGATACTTGTAATAAATGTAATATCATTTGGTTTACCTGTTACAGCTATATTTAATCACCCTACTTATGGTGTTGAAAACTTACTTATCTTTTTATTTAGCTTTTATGCTTTGTGATAAAAGCGTCAATTTTATTTTCTAAAATTGGAAGTGTTATACCTCCGTCACATAAAACTTCATCATGAAAATATCTAATGTCAAAATTTTCACCTAGAGCGTCTTCCGCTTTTCTTCTCTGTTCTTCTATTTTTAACTGACCCATCTTATAAGAGCAAGCTTGTCCCGGCCAAGCAATATACCTGTCGGTTTCAACATTCGCATTTAGCTCCTCTATGGGTGAATTTGCTCTAAAGAATTCAACAGCCTTGTCTCTAGACCAGCCCATACCATGCATTCCTGTGTCTAGTACTAAACGACATGCCCTCCAGGCATCATTACCAAGTCTTCCTAGTTGTTGTACGTCATTGGAGTACAGGCCCATTTCATTAGCTAGTTGTTCCGAATATAACCCCCAACCTTCAACAAAAGCAGTTGAAGCAACATATCTCTGAAAGTTTGGAACATCTTGTAACTCTACAGCTATAGTCCTGTCCAAATGGTGTCCGGGTATTGCTTCATGGAAAGCAACAGATTCAGCTTCGAAAATACTTTTAGTTTCAGCTTTATAGGTATTTAGAAAGTAAGTTCCATCTCTGGATCCATCAGGTAATGGTGGATAGTAATAAGCAGGTGGGGCATGTTGTTCGGCCTCTGCAGGCACCGGAAGGACTTTGCAGGGAGACTTTGGAAACACAGTAAACCATTCTCCTAATGGTTTATAGGCCCTCTCTATGGTATCAACAGCGAGTTTCAGCATTTGTTCTTTACTTTCATATCTCATAGATGGGTCAGTTTGCATTTTATGGATGACATCTTCTGGTGTACTGACTTCATCAAATACACCCTTTCCTATCTGAAAAAACTCTTTTTTTAGTCTTTCAATTTCAGACATACCAACTTCATGTACTTCTTTTACAGTTATGTCTTTATGTCCTGTAAATTTTCTTAGACTCCTTAAATATGTGTCTTCTCCTCCTTCAATCCACATAATCCCTGACTTGTCATCAGACCTACCTCTTGGAAGATGCTCTGTTTTTAAGAGTTCTAAATAAGCTAAGACACTTGGTCTTATATTGGTTTCAATAATTCCCTTTGCTTTATCTTTCCAGCTAGATACTTCAGAATCTGAAATCGATGGCGCAAAATTAACCATAAGTAATGGATCCGCTTCGAGACTTGTATCTAAGTAGTTTTCTAGTTGATCGATAGTTCTTAAAATATTTCTTTCGGTAGCTACTCTATTATTATCTAATCCTAATTTCTGAACATCTGCTATTTGATTAAATAATCGCTTGTAAAGTTCTAATCTTTTTAAAAGTAAATCTGCTGATTCTTGGTCTGGTACGAACATTTGCTGATTGTAATCAATTAGAAAACCAGTGAAACCTGCGACACCAGCAGAAAATTCCCAACCCCTGTCTAATAAAGAATCTTTTTGTGAGCTAAGTGCAAACTCAAGCATTCCATGAGTGACTTTTTCTCTATCGGTAAGAGAGTCAAAATCAATTGCAGTTAATCTAGCTGTTGCTTCGTTTACCGATTGTGATTCTTGGTCAAATTTTTCTTCTGTAAGTTCTTCAATTTTATCAAAATAGCTCTTGTGTCCTCGCATAATTGCTGAAGTAGGTGAAGAATCTAAAGAGTGCTGAAAAAAATCATCTGATAACTTTACTAACTGTTCACTTGCCATTGTTTTCCCTTTTTAAATTTTGAATTTCTACCTCTAGTTTATCCAGTTTTTTTGCTAAATCTTTCATGGTTATATCTTTGTCTCCAAAGCTTGAAATAAAGTAGGAAGAAACTGCTGCTGTAATCGTAGCAATGAAACCTATGCCCATAACCATCAAGGCGCTTGCAATAATGCGACCAAGATTTGTGAGTGGAGTAATATCTCCATAACCAACTGTGTTATAGTTACAAGAGCCCACCATAAGCCATCACTATAGGTCTGTACATCTGGTTCTGATATGTAAAAAAGAAAACCAAAGAATAAAACAATGGCTATGGTTGCGTATACAATAAATCTCAACCCTTTTGAATTAAATATAGCTTTAACAGTTGCTGCAAATCTGTTTAGTAGGGCTGCTAATCTAAAAAATCTTAATGCATTTAAAAGTCTTGGAAGTCTAGCAAATCTTAAAAATCCAGAAGACTCCAACCCCTCTGGAACAATTGGAAATGAGAAAATAACAATGATTAACTCTATTTTGTGAGATTTGATGAAATCTATCTTATTTTCAGAAAAATAGAATAAAACGACATACTCGACTAAAAAAACAGTCCATATTCCCCAGTTTAAATATAAAGCTACTGGCTCAAGGGTCTGTTGCGTGTACTCAATTACTAGAACAGGTATCAGCATTAAAACAGAAATCATTACAGGAACTTCGAAAAACTTTTCTGCTTTTTGGAATGAACTATTAGACATAAAGCATTATAAAACTAATTTAAAAGCTTTTAATAAGAAACTGTTCTATTTAAATTGATTACATGAGGAAAATATTTTTTAATATATTTTTAGTTACTGTAATCATGTTATTCGTACTAATTTTTTTATATCCTCAGAAATTGAGTGAAGGGATGGAAAATGAAGAAGTAGCAATATCTCAATTAAAGACTACAGAGACAACAATATACGTCCTCTCTCAAAAAGATCATATAAATACAATTAAGCAGGTTATGGAAAATTATGATATGGCTGTATTGCGATCAAATCTAGATGTATATAGTGAAATTCTTTTAAGTGGTATAGATGTTCAGTTGCAGGAAATAGCTCTAAAAAATGCAACAATATATGCATCTATGAAAATTAATAAATTTAAAGAAGAGAATGATCAAATTAGAGGTATCTACTTAAATGGATATTTATTTAACAACCCTAGTAAAAGAGAGAGTATAGAAAAGATTTTGACCAACACTGATGTAAACACACTTGTAATTGATGTGAAGACCGACAATGGTCATATACTTTTTGATACTGAAATAGATGAAGTTATATATTTAAATAATGAACGAGTTAAATTTACTAACAATGACCTGCAAGAACTTAGAGAAATTAAAGACATTTATTTAGTTGGTCGATTAGTTGTTTTTCAAGACCCTTTATTTGTAAAAGTATTTCCAGATGAAGCAGTATTTGACTCACGATTAAATAAACCATATTCGCAAAATGGACAATTCTTTTTAGACCCCTCAAGCAAAAAAGTTCAAGATTACATTATCAATATTGCAATAGAATCATGCAGACTTGGTTTTGATGAAATACAGTATGATTACATCAGATACCCAGATTCAAATAGTAAATTTATGCAATTTGATACTAAAAATGATTTTGAAAACAGAGTTAATAATATAAATTCTTTTCTCTCAAGATCTAGGCAGCTTCTTCATAATGAGGGTTGCTTACTTTCAGCAGATACTTTTGGTTATATTCTTACGAATAAGCAGGATGGAGGCATTGGTCAGAATCTTGAAACTATTGTCGAAAATGTAGATTTTATTTCTCCAATGGTCTACCCGTCACACTATACAAATGGTTCCTTTGGTTATCAGAATCCTAATGAGCATCCTTATGAAGTAATAACAGCTGCTCTAACAGATGCTTTGGATAGGGGTGTAGATAAGGATAAAATTAGGCCATTCTTGCAAGGTTTTTGGCATAGTAACGAAGATATAAGGAACAATATTAAAGCTGCTTCAGACCTGGAGATGGACTGGTTGATTTGGAACATATTATCAGTGTATGAATTAGATTCATTTACTAAACTAAGTGAATGACATTAAAAAATACATTTAAAAAAAATCTAGATTCCATACATAAACAACTTACAGAAGTCAGCGACTGGATGTACGAAAATCCTGAACTCGGATTCAAAGAGTTTAAAACGTCAGAATATTTAGTTAAGTTTATTGAGTCTTTTGATGAAAAGGTTGCCTACCCTACTGGAGGTCTTGATACTGCTTTTGAGGTTACATACGGCAACGAAGGGCCTCTTATCGTTCTCTGTGTTGAGTATGATGCTTTACCCGAAATTGGTCATGCATGTGGTCATAATATAATTGCAACTGCATCAATTGGTGCTGGTCTAGCTNTAAAAGGACTTGTAGATGAGTTAGGTATNAGAGTTAAATTACTTGGTACACCTGCAGAAGAAGGGGGTGGAGGAAAAATTATACTCTTAGAAAATGGAAATTTTGAAGATGCTGTATGTTCTATGATGATACATCCAGGAGTTGAAGATGTTGTGAATCCTACTTTTACAACAATACAACAATACAAAGTTGAATTTTTTGGTAAAGATGCTCATGCCGCTGGAGCACCTGAGCAGGGTATAAATGCATTAGATGCTCAAATCCAACTTTTTGTCAATGCGTCAACCTACAGACAACAAATGGTTTCAACAAATAGAATGCACGGTGTGATTACTAANGGGGGCTTTAAGCCAAATATTATCCCCTCATACACAAGTTCAGAATGGTATCTAAGAGCATTAAATGAAGATGATTTATTAAAAATCGAAAGTGATTTTAAAAACTTTGTAAATGCAGCTGCGATGTCTACAAAGTGTGAGGTGAAGATAGAATCACCAGATTATAGGTATACGGAAATTGATAATAATAAAACCATGTATGATCTGTACAAGGAAAACTCTTTATCAGTTGATAGAAAAATGATCTTACAAAGTGAGGCGTCTAGACCGGGACTTGGATCAACAGATATGGGGAATNTATCTTTAGCGATGCCNTCTATCCATCCNATGCTATCAATAGATTCTGGTGATGCNGTTAATCATCAACCTGAGTATGCAGCCGCTACGTTAACCTCAGGAGGGCATAAAGCGATATATGATGGAGCATACGCAATGGGTTCAACAATTATTGACTTAGCTGAAAAAAATCTTTGGAGNGAGCTTTAAAGAATCTGGCTCAAGAATAGCTTTGTTCTATCACTCTTTGGATTGTTGAAAAACTCTTCTGGTGTGTTTTCTTCAACAAGCTGACCATCATCAAAAAGCATTACTCTATCAGCAACCTCTTTTGCGAAACCCATTTCATGAGTAACAACAATCATTGTCATACCTGATTTAGCCAATTCTTTCATAACATCTAATACTTCTTTAATCATCTCAGGATCTAAAGCTGANGTTGGTTCATCAAACAACATTATCTTTGGTTCCATAGCTAGAGCTCTTGCTATAGCTACTCGTTGTTGCTGTCCACCTGAAAGTTGTCCTGGAAACTTATCTGCTTGTTCTGGAATCCCCACGCGTTCAAGCAATTCCATAGCTTTTTCTTCAGCTTCAGTTTTNCTCTTTTTTCTTACCCAAATAGGAGCAAGCGTTATGTTTTGTAAAACAGTTAGGTGTGGGAATAAGTTAAAACTCTGAAATACCATTCCTACCTCTGAACGAATAGCTTCTATGTTTTTTAAGTCATTTGTTAACTCAATNCCATCAACGAATATCTGCCCATCTTGATGCTGTTCGAGTCTGTTTATGCACCTTATGAAAGTTGACTTACCCGAGCCTGAAGGTCCTGCAATAACTAAAACTTCTCCCTCAGCAACATCCATGCTTATACCCTTAAGCGCTTGAAAGTCACCGTACCATTTTTTAACGTCAACTGATTTGATTATGCTCATAATTATCTCTCTCCTAATCCTAATCGTTTCTCAATTTTCATGCTTCTTCTTGCGAAGCTGTATGTAAATATCCAGTAAAATATTGCACAAAAAAGTATATTCTCTTGTATGGTTCCTAAAAAGTTGGCACCTTGTGATTGATTAGGAATAACTTTTGATCCAATATATAGAAGGTCAAATAATCCCACGATAGCTACCAAACTTGTATCTTTAAAAAGACTTATAACCTGNCTTACAATTGGAGGGATAACGGCTCTTAATGCTTGTGGCATAATTATTAATGTTATTCTCTGTAGGGTGCTTAACCCCACAGCATCAGCTGCTTCAAATTGACCATTACTTATCGACTGTAGTCCACCTCTCACATTCTCCGCTAAATAAGCTGAGCTAAAGATAGCGGTAACAACTATTGCTCTTAACACTTCATCAAACTCTACTCCTTTAGGTAGAAAGAGTGTGAGCATAACGCTTCCAAAAAATAGCCACGTGATGAACGGAACGGATCTTACTAATTCAATTACTGCGGTACAGATTATTCTTATCACGGGAAGTTTGGAAGTTCTTCCTAGAGCTAAAATAACTCCAAAAGGAAANGAGATAGCAATTCCGAAAAATGCTATTAACCACGTCAGTGTAAATCCACCATAGATTGAAGATCCAGGAACTACTATTAACGATTCAGATGATGCTCCTCTCATTAGCAGTACGAGAATAAAGACTGTTACGCTCCATACAATAGAAAGATTTTTTGCCGACTCTTTGGAGTTAGCAATTGTTGGAGCTACGGAAACTAAAAGCCATGTAATGAAAAATAATATTTTTAATTGTCTTAGTACTGGTAAAAAGAATATCACTATTGATAGAACCAACATTCCATAAGTGATATATTTTTGATAAGGTACTATTTTCTCACTATTTAATGTCCTTATTGCAAGAATTCCCAGTATTGAGAATGTCACTGCAATAGGTATATCGAGCGTTAGGATGTTTGACATTCCAAAATCTGGTTTTCTATATATCCAAGACACTATTACTAATGGAGCAAGAACCCATGAGGAAAGAATTAATCTACTCATAGAATCTTTGCCTTTTGCTTTTAAGAAGCTTCCAATTAGGTATGCAAAAATCATAAAGCCAAAAATAATTGTCCAAGGAATGGTTGTTGTATTGGCTAACGGTAGGAATGGGTCTGGATCTACTCTTTCGTTTGATGATGTAAAAGTTACAGTTGGAACTTTTATGATCCAAATTGAACCGACAAGCAAAGATAAGTATAAAAAGCTAATTCTGTCTCTTACAATCTCATTTTTNGGATAGGTTTTTCTTAATAAGTACACGGTAAGAATTAAACCAACACCAACAGCAAGACAGATATATCTAGTATTGTTGCTAAACACTTCAACCGTAGTTCCCTCAACATCTACGGAAGTTGGTGCAATTAAGACAATGAATAGGAAGCTACTTATCCCTTTTAGTAATCCATCACACCATTCTTTTATTATTACTTTTTCTTTGAGAGAGTTGAACCCCCAACTAAGTCCTAATAAAAATATTAATAATCCAACAGTTATCCATACCCTTATGAAGTCTGATTCTGGATACGCCTGTACCATATATAATTGTAAATTATAAGTAACTGCAGTCCACTCTCTCTCTGGAGAGATGAAAAATCCAATTATCGCTCGAAATACACTCACTACAGCAGCGACGGAAAGTACAGTCAAAATTGATGAGCTTAGGCTTGAAAATAAATTTTCTTTAAGCCATCTTGATACTCCAGCAAACTGTACTTCTGGTGGACTTTCTAGTGTTTTGTTATCTTGCATTACCTTTCCACCATCTTCATTTTTCTATTGTAATAATTAATTATTGAGGACAAGACAAGACTTACGGTTGAATAGAATGCCATCCATATTAAGAAAACAGCCACTGTTTGACCTTCTTGGTTGTATATCGTTTGCCCTACAGCAACAATCTCAGGAAATGCTACAGCGATTCCTAATGATGTATTCTTAGCTAGGTTGAGGTATTGATTTCCCATTGGCGGCAACATAATCCTGAGTGCCTGAGGTAATACTATTAACCTTAGAAGTGTGCTTCTTTTTAAACCTAATGATAATCCAGCTTCTGATTGCCCTTTNGCAACTGCCATGATTCCAGATCTTACAACTTCTGAAATAAAAACTGAAGTATAGATAATTACACCCATCCAGGTTGCAAAATAGCCCACGCTCATCACTTTTCCTACATCGGGTGAATATCTACTAAATTTTGATTGTCCAGCTTGTATTATTTCTGGATAGCTTAACGTAAATGGTTCTCCAGTAAGTTCCCAGTTAAGTCTATTTTGAACACCATCTAAAAACTGTGGTATTCCCCAATCTGCTTTAAAGAAAGGTTCATCTCCTACAAGAAAATCTGAAATTGTAATACCGAAAGGTAGGAATAAACCTATTGCAAGGATTAGAACCAGTAGGCCCGCCATGATGATTTTAAAAATGTCATCATCTGTAAGAATTCCCCTATTTTCTGCACTTCTAGTTCTCTTAATTTCTTTTGAAATATATTTATATGAATAATAAAAGCCGATAAATATTATTAGTGACTGTATTCCAATTCTGGGTAATAATTCAAAACCATCGGATAACAGTGATGCTACAAATCCTATAACTCCTACGGCTTTATAACCACCAAACCATCCTCCAACGTTCCATACGATAAATGTTATAAATGAGGCTATGCCTGGATAAGCTTCTCTACCTTCAGACTCCATTACGGAAACTCTCCATTTAAAAATTCTCCTAGCTGCAATGAAGGATAAAATAAACCAAACACCAAATAGCCAGCTAGTTTCCTGAGCATCCAGCCAAGGAAAAGCTATACCCTTTGCACTAATATCAAATATCATTTCTCCACGGTCATACTCTTCTGGTCTTGGAAAAGATAAAATGACTGCTTGCCAGAAAAATATCTGGACTAACAAAGGTATATTTCTGACTGTTTCTACAAGGCCTGAAGACGATCTTTGTACGACCCAGTTTTTAGAAAGTCGTGCAACACCAATTACTGTTCCTAGTATGGTTGCTACAAAAATACCGGATATAGCAATACGTAACATATTAGCCATTCCAACCTGTAGAGCCTGTAAACCAGACTCAGGGTATGTTACAAAACCTTCGGAAATAAGAACGCCGGGAGTAGTACCAAGAAATCTCCAAGAAAAGGGTAAGTTAGTTGCATTTAGGTTTTCAATTGCTTGAGATACAAAATTGCTAATTAAGTTAAAAATAAAGAGCAAGAAAGCAATCTGTCCTGCCCATTTAAGGAATCGTACATCTCTCCAAAAAGCTTTGTTAAATTTCATATTTTTTTTCAGTCATCAGTATTAGAAAAGGATAGCACCCGAGTAACTACATTTCTAGGCAGTTTTCAAAGAATAAAAAAAA
>JGI26238J51125_1000742_pt1 | contig 11712 bp, 10 predicted proteins | sample SaaInlV_100m_DNA_FD_51125 | JGI IMG/M metagenome (IMG submission 51125) | reverse complement strand
CAAGTCATTCAAAGTCAAAGAAGATGAAGTCTACGAAGCAGTTGCGGCATTAACGCGTAAAGTTCCAGACCGAATCCAAGTATTTTACAAACAAGGTTCACTACACATCGCTGCTGAATAATTACTCATCTTCTTTGGAAGAACTGGTTTTCATCGGCGTTGTATGGTATTTTGAAGAAATCGAGGCTGGAAGGAATATTGTCGACCAAGATGGTCGTCGTACATCCCCTTCTTCAGTAACGGTTGAACGAATGGCCATCGAAAGGAAATCGATGAGTACGACGACAATAAAGACGACAAGAAGTAAAGCAACGACTTTATCGTACTGAGTTAGTTTGAGATAAGTATTGATGTAAAGGCCGATTCCACCAGCACCGACCAATCCAATTACAGTCCCATGCCGGACATTGTACTCAAACATAAACATCAAATGAGATAACAAGTGATTTGCTGATTCAGGTAAAGCGATGTGCCAGGCGGTTTCTGCACGAGTCATACCCATTGCTTTGGCTGCTTCTAATGGGGCATTTTTGAGACCCTCCATCGATTCAAATTGCAACTTTCCAAGGTATCCAACTGTGTAAAAGGTCATAGCAAAAATTCCTGCAAGGGTTCCAACATCAAAGATGATCATAAACAGCACCGCCCAGATAATTGACGGCAGGCTTCGCATGGCTGCAAGGATAACTCGAGCAGGGATGGCCATCCAAAGTGGCGAGAGATTATTGGCTGCCAAAACCGAAAGGGGGAGGGCAAAAACAAACCCAAGTGCGGTTGCAACGAATGCGATTTTTATTGTTTCCACCATTCCAAGCCAAGCTACCGAACAGAAGAGTTCAACTTCTTGTTCACATACTGGATAAGATTGTGCTTCTAAAATCGACCAATCAGGAGGCCATAGACTCTCATTGAAAAATATTACAAGATTTTCCCAGCCCCCACTTAATCGGCCCCAATCTCCAACCATGTCGTTGAAAATATACAGCGCAAGAAGAGAAATTGCTGTTACTATACCCATGAGTTTGCGATTCAAGAAACCACCTCTTCGATAAGTTTTCCATCCTTGATTCTCCAAATCCTATTAGCTACTTCTTTGGCTAATTTCTCATGATGTTCAACCATAATCAAAGCCGAATTTTGAGCTCTAATAGTTGCATGAACTGTGCGCATAACCACTTCGACATTGTCGTCGTCAAGTTCTCCTAAGAATTCATCAGCCAGAACTAATTTTGGTTTTTGTGCGACTGTTCTTGCTGTTGCTACCCGTCGTTGTTGACCTCCTGACAGAATCCGAACCGGTTGATCGGCGATATCTTCAATCCCCAAATGCCTCATGGCCTTGCTGATATCTTCTTCAAACTCTTTGGGCAATGGAAATACTGCTGGCCACCAGCGTGAAGTTCGAACTCGTGCACCCATCGAAACATTTGCGCGGACACTTAGATTGCCAACTAATCCCAAACGTTGAGGAATGTATCCCAATCCTCCTCGTGACGGAATGGCGAGTTCAATTTCACCTGATAATGGTCGGATGAGTCCGGAAATTGTTCGCAATAACGTGGTTTTCCCAATACCTGAGGGTCCTAAAATCGCGATAACATCGCCTTCAGAAATTTCAACATTGATGCCCTCAATTAGAGGGGTATCATACCCAATTGAAACATCGTGGAGATGTGCTAGAACTTCATTCATAATATTCATCTCAACTGGTTGCTGTATACTTTTCATCATAATATGTAGAAATACCAGGCACACTCGATATTAACGAAGAATAGGCACCCAAATGAGCCTCAGCATTGGTAGCGACAATACCTGGGGTATTGAGTATTGAGGATAACATGTCCTGTCCTTCTTCACTGTAACTCAAATTTACCAATGCCGAAACAATGGCATCACGTGTCGAATTATCAAGCGTATTTGGCTGATACATCAACGGATGGCTTGGGGCTTGCCCAAATGCTGGAAGTGTAACATAATTCTCTCGAATCAAACACCAATCTTCATTCTCAGAAGGGTTTTCATCGCCACAATATGTTTCAATCGTGCTGTCTTTAGCAAATGCCACATCTCCAACACCTTCCGACAAACATTTCAATGCTCCACTATAACCGTAGTAAGGTGTTCCAGATTCAGGAATACTCGCATCTTCAGAAAAATAATTGAATATTGTATTTCGAAGTGATTCAATATCATCATCATCCCCGACAACTTCAGCGTATTCTTGCCCAATGAAATAGCCCATTGGAATCAACATTCCTGCTGATTTAAGCCAACCAGTATGGCAACTGGTTTGGCCTTCGAGTACAGCAAAGGGGTCAGTGGAATCGTTTCCATCGTTGAGGGCAATTTCTGCTTCACTACCATTGAGGACCCAAGCATGTGCATTATAGTAAGTTCGTCCGTCAGATTTTTGATCTGCTGCCATCACTTCAAGGTCATACATTTTCCAACCAACCCATCCTGCACCACCATCCATGAAGGCTATGTCAGCACTACCAAAACGAAGGGCTTGAAGTGCTAATGCATCAGATGTAATTGGATAAATTTCAACCTCTACACCTATTTCAGTACTAAGGTAATCAGCTAATTTTTGAGGGTTTTCGCTGAATGAGGTATAGTCATCTTTTACTGAAAAAGCAATACGAATGACTTCTTTATCGCTTTTTTCATTGCCGATACAACCGGAAAATGCGGCTATTGAAATAAGAAAAATCATTAGACAAATTTTGTGATATTGGGCCGTCATTGCCTCACCTATTTAGGGTACCCTAAAACCGGAGGTATATGAAATTTAGGTTGCCCTAAATCCCCTTTTTCCACGTGCTCAAACAAAAATTAAACAGGAGGCTGCTTAGATAGAGAGCCAATCAATAACCAAAGCCTCTGAGTATCTGTCATTTGAAAGCCCAGAATGGCCGATAGGACGAACAATGACTAAAACATCGAGTTCACCACCCCAATTACTTGTTCCAATGCAGAGAACTTCACCCACTTTCATGCCATTTTCATCAACGCCGATTGAAAGGCTTCGCAATTCATACAATCGAACACTTACAATTTGGTCAACTGCTTCCTCCGTTGAGACATACCGATGTGTGCCTTCGATTGCCATAGGCTCTAACTTTATTTCATCAACATCAATACGAAAGGCTGATACTTCTTGATCCAATAATTCTACGGCTTGATTTAGGCGCCCTTGCTCCATGTCAAACAGTGAAGCAAGCCAAAATGCCGAAGATTCGGCACCAAATGAACCGTATTGATAGGGAAGTCGGAGCGTTAAGGATTGAATGATTTCCACATCAGCATTTCCAAATCCTTCGGGCAACATTAGCCAGGTATACTGTTCCCCTGCCGGATAAAATGGTGCGTTTGGATTCTCTGTAAACAATGGTTGGCCCCATTCCGAAGGAGATTCAGGGGTGGAAACTGGCGTAAACCCTCCAAGAGTAAACATCACAGCTAAGCAAACGCTCACCAGTATTCGGGGCCTTTTGTGATGCACCCAAGCCACACGGCCAGCAGGACTGAGAACTGATGCAAGAAGCATTATTGGGCCAAGAAGGAGTATTCCACCTGGAATAATCCACATCAAAATAAGTGTAAGTATGAGGGCTTCAAATCCCAGTGGTCCAAACCCAGTACGCCAATCAAAACGTTCGTCTTGTTTCGAGATTTGGCGTTCGATAAACACGACAATTGCTATTCCCAACACAAGTAATAGTGTCGGAACAAGGTACCCAATCATCTTCAACCCGTCATTGGAAAGGATATGTTTGTCAAGAGTCTTCGGGTTTAATCCAACTTCAAACGGTAGTTTGTCAAACCTCGACCTCTTCGCCGAGGTATGGAGGAGGTTGTATTGCAACTCAAGGATGCAACTTACCGGCATTCTGTCTACGCACCACTGCCGTTCAAACCATGGCGCAGAATACGTGGGCAAGGAATTTTTTCAGCCAATCTTTCACTTCACAAAGGTACCATCTTGGGGCTGGTAGGTCCAAACGGCGCAGGTAAAACGACGCTGTTACGAATGATGGCAGGAATATTGCCATTGCAAGCCGGCTCAGTACATGACGCTGATGAGCATTCAGGAACTGTAATTTCAGATGAACGACTGAGGCATATGGTAGGTCATATGCCTGAACAAGTTCGCTGGCAAGGAAGAAATACGGTTCGAAATGCTTTACTAGGAATTGGTGAAATGCGACAAGTAAGTGAATCACGAATTGATGGATTGCTCAAACTTGTCGGTTTGCAAAGTCGAATCGATTCACCTTTGAATGAATTGAGCCAAGGGATGCGCCAGCGCCTTACTCTTGCCGCAGCCTTGCTTGGCTCACCAAAAATCCTCTTACTCGATGAACCGCTCAACGGTCTTGACCCTGTGGCAGCAGCTGCATTTATCGTGTTACTTGGAAAATTAACTGAGAAAGGTGTTTCAATCGTTCTTTCTTCCCATCAAGTCGAAGGATTGGTAGAAATCATTGACCGATTAGCCCTTATGCATCGAGGCCAAATCCTTGCAGAAGGGACAATGCTTGAAGTTGCCAAACACCTCAACCTCGATAAAAAAACTGAAATTACAGGTGAGGGGGACGCACCTGATTTCTCCAAATACACTGTCGAATACAAGTCCATAGAAATTGAACAATACTCCAATAATTGGAAAGCAGTTCTCCCTAATAGTGGACCTGGTCTATTGAAAAAATTAGTCAATGATGAATTCGAAATTATTTCGTGGAAAGACCGCCAGCCAAATGTCATAGAAATGCTCTGTGCAGCAACCGGCCAATCCGTTGAGGATGTCGGACTCGAAGTATCTTCTACCGCAGTTTTACCCCTTCGCACATTTCGAGGTGAAGAAGAATGAGTGATTTTTCACGCATAATGTTGTTTGCAAAACGCCTAATGCAAGAGCGATTGTTTTCAACACGAATGTACATCATGCTTCCAATCTTGTTGTTGTTTATTCCTGGAATGGCTTGGGGTTTTTCAGACCCAAACATTATTCTCCCCGGAGGCCATCAACCCGATACCGCTATGGAAGTGCTGTTCTATGCCAGCCTAGGAGTGGTGTTTGGTGCAACCATGTGTGCAGTTTTACTTTCATATGATTCTGTAAGCAGGGAACGTGCAAGCGGTGTGTTAGAACTACGACTCGCACAACCAATGCCTCGGTCTCATCAAGCTATTGCAATGATTCTTGGTTCATGGAGAGCGATTTTGATTCCAACATGGATTCTTCTCGTGCTTTCTGTTCTCATCGTTCGCTACCGCATTGGTGAATGGTTATCGATCATCGATTGTTTAGTTTATTTTTCTTCAACTGCATTGATTCTTCTTTGGTATGTTTTGTTTACCCTCTTAGCCTCTTCCTACACTCGAGAACAGGGGACTGCAATCTCTTTTGGGATTGGGCTTTGGTTCCTCTTTACTTTCCTTTGGGCTTTGGTAACGACCATGGTGGCGTATGCATCAGGCGTATCAATTGGACAAGAAAATGATGCTGCATGGATTATGTTAGAAGGCGGTTTGGATTTACTTTCCCCTAATGGAGTATACCATCATTTACTTGAAACCCGTCTACCGCAAATCGATAGGGGTGTCGCTGTTTGGCAATCTTGGGCCATGGCATTGGCGTGGACTATCCTGCCATCGTGGCTCTTTGTTAGAAGAATGGAGAAGATTCTCCCCTAAGTGAAATCTGTCTCCAAAGTTACTTTCTAACGAAAGCCTCTTTGAGGCTGGATGAAGACGGGATGGTATGGCAGGACACACCCGGTATGGCATTTCACACCTTCTTACGCGTAGTTCAACAGCAATCACATTGATTTTTTTGATGGTTTTTATGGGGAGTTCACCCCTCTTTACTGCCCAAATTTCACTTGATTCCAGTGAGCATTCACCTGCTGATGGCCGTCAGGGCCTTTCAATAGAAGACGAATGTAAAGGGTTGAAGTTTGAAGACCTTTTCGATTATGATTTTGCGAATTTCATAATTAATGTTGGAGATGATTGGGCAACAGCAGAAATGGACGCTGGCTCTTTTGTTAATGGAAGTAAATCCTCGGTTGTTAGAGAAAATCTTGACGGCTTGTTCGAAGGACTCTCTGGTGGCGCGAATGAATATATCAGCACTGATGAACGTGATGCTGTTCGAGCAATTGGCCCAAAATGTATCGGGGCAATGGACACAAGACTTGGAATGCGTGAAGGAATTCCTCACCGAGGTCAACCCGACTGGAACAACATGTCATTTGTAGAAGATGGAATTGGACTCGAAGAAATTGATTTGGTTCCAACAAACCATCCTGAGGAACGTTCATGCCAGAATCTTGGTGCCGCACAAGGGTGCAAAGAAGTTCCAGTATCGATAACTGATGATTTACAAATTATGATGTTCTTGAAGGAGGAAGAAAGCAACAATGTTCGATTTGACAAATTGCCAAACAGTGGGGATTCAAATTTCACTTTGGGATTAAATATTACCAATATGTCGTATGCACACCTAGAATTCAACTTCCCACTTAAGCAGGGATTACGATTAACGAACTATTCGATTCAAGATACATTGGTAGGTACTGATGGAACAGTAACTGTTACTGAAAATACGGCATTGAGTGGTCCTGAAGCCTTGTATCTCCCTGATGGTCGACTACGAGTGAATCAGATGGTGACCTATTCGGCATCTGAATATCCACTTCTACGTGAATTATTTATTGATTTTACAACAATGGCACCAGAGACTAATGAAGACCCTGAATGGAGTTCAATCGCTCCTGAAGATGGTACGATCATCCCAATGCTTGATGGAACAAGTTCTGAAATGGTGGTAGTCAATGGTGAACGAACAGAAATGTGGGCAAGCGATGACAGTGGATGGGGATTGGATTGTAGTTTTTCTGAAACCGGTTGGTCTGCTTCTCTAGATGGTGACGGTAACATGATAGTCTCTAGACAAAGTACTTCAGCAATCTCTTCTGATGCTGAATGTTATGTCGTTGACCCGTTCGGTGCAACATCTATTGATTCACGAAACTGGACTTTTGGCCAAGTGTTTACTTCAACTGCGGTTCTCTCTGCAACAGGAGACAATATTGAATTTACAATGACCCCAACAGGCTTGGTCAATGAAATGACAATTTCCGCACACGCTCACCAAATGAATGCAATGGGACAAATGCGTACTGTTACACTGGCCTCAGATGCTTCAACAATTTCTTTACCGCTTGAAGGGTTATCACCAGGCATGGTCATGGTAATGGGTCAGGCTCAAAGTTCGACCATGTTGGACCTTGATTTTACTCTCAACTTTGGACTTGAAAAGGCAAGTCTTCCACCGGTGATTGTTGTCAACAAAAACCTTGACGGAAAGAATGCGACTTGGGATGCAAATGGCCTCACATTTACTCTACAAGGGGATGTGTTAGACCCAGATGGTGAAGAAGTTACGCTTTCACTCGAACTCTGTGGATACACGACCAACGATTTCTTACGCGTTGGAAGTGGTTGGGACATTGATGTTCACATCGTCTCATGCTCGTCTCAAAACCCACCCGTTACAGCGTATGATGTCATATTGACTGCAACTGATGAATCTGGAACAATAACCACTTTTGCTGTTTATGTCCCCGACCCTTATTCTAATGAGAATACTGACAACAACGATGACACAAAGATTATTGAAACAACAGAAGAAGGGCTACCAGCCATCTCGTTGATGGCAACATTAAGCATTACTCTCCTTGGTGCAGCCTTTGCAGGAAGAGGCCGAAGAGACTGAGGGCTTCAACCGACACCCTCAAAAGAGGGAGGTCCGGCCCATCAAGCAGGTGAAGGTATGTTCGCGGGTGTTATTGAGTCAAAAAGTCATGAGGGAGGATTTCTAGTTTCTTTCACTGGTTCGTCACCTGCACTTGAATCGATAATCATCAATGCCGAATCTGGAATATACATCGGGAAAGTCGATGCTGTTCTTGGCAATACAAATTCACCANTAGCACACGTCGCTCACATTGACCGGAAACTCGATCTTGATGCCTTAATCGGTGTTGAAGTCGGAATTCGTGCCAAAAAACAACGAGAAGAACGTGACCGAGGCCATCGGGACGACCGAAGAGGTGGAGACCGGGGATACCAAAGCCGGGACCGTCAAGGTGGACGTTTTGAAAGAAATGACCGTCGTCAAGATAACCGCAATGGCGGAGATTGGGATTGTCCAAAATGTCAAAATTCAAACTTTGCTTTCCGAACTGAATGTAACCGATGTGGCGAAGCACGTGGTGCTGGTGGTGACCGAGGCCCTCGAAGAGATGACCGAAGAGGTGGAGACCGCGGATACCAAAGCCGGGACCGCCAAGGTGGGCGTTTTGAAAGAAATGACCGTCGTCAAGATAACCGTAATGGCGGAGATTGGGATTGTCCAAAATGTCGAAATTCAAACTTTGCTTTCCGAACTGAATGTAATCAATGTGGACTCCCTCGAGGTCGTGGAAACGATAGACGTGGTGGAAACGACCGACGTGGTGGAAACGACCGACGTGGTGGAGAAGTTTACAACGATAACGACTGGGATTGTCCTCAATGTAGCAACTCAAATTTTGCCTTCCGACAAGAATGCAACCGATGTGGAGCTCCTCGCTCCGGTGGCGGAGGCGGCGGACGTGGCCCTCGAAGAGAAAGTGGTGGAAGACCTCCTCGTCGTGATGACCGCTCTCGTGCTCCAAGAACTGAAGATGGTGGAAGACCTCCTCGTCGTGATGACCGCTCTCGTGCTCCAAGAACTGAAGATGGTGGAAGACCTCCTCGTCGTGATGGTCGAGACCGCAGAGATGAAAGAGGATATCAGAATCAAGGATCTTATGGTCAAGACAGACCACCAGAACGTAAATCAAGAGAACCTCGAACCTTTAGAAAATCACGTGGAAACGGCCCTGGACATGCACATAACCGCCCACCAAAACCTATATTCAAACCTGACCGAGAGGATTAGAGGGTGAAAACATGGGTGCTGAACATCACTATCTTAACTCTGTAGAAGCCTACGACGAAGGTGATTTAGAAACCGCCTATGAACAAGCATACAAGGCAGTTCAAATCGACCCTGAACATATTGATGCATGGCAGTTATGCGCTGAAACCTCTCTTCCCCAAAAAGGTGAAAAACCATCACTGATACAAGCTGCAAAATCATTGGCAGCAGTTAGGAAAATCATTGCTATTGACCCAAATCGGACTGCTATGTGGATGCTTGGTGGACGTCTGTTAAGCGATGAATTAGGATTGCTCAGTGAAGGATTGCAATGGTGGCAAGACCTGCGCCACCACTTGCCTGATGAAGTAACTCCATTGGTTGAACAAGCATCCCTACTAGCCGACATGGGTCATTATCTTGAAGCAAAATACCGCTTGGATACGATTATCGAAGAGAATTTAGATGGTGGACCGAGTCAAATGGCAAAAATTCATCAATTACGAAGTCAAGTTAGTGCTGCAGCAAATCTTCAATCCTCTGAACATTTCAAACCATGGGAAAAACACCACAACGGATGGGGGGCCATTGAACTCAAAATGGGGAAGGGACCAGTATCTGAAAGTTTTCTGTTCCTCATCACCACAGTCCCTGTGTTGATGGTCGTCGTTTATTTCTCAAACCAAATCGCTGGACAAGGCTGGGGTGCATTTTGTTTAACAAGCATAGTTATTTTTGCTACCGTATTATTTGGAATGCGAACTGCAAAGCGTATGTTCCACAACATCAATCGACCTGCATTCAATTTATTGCGAGCTATGAATTTCGAGGCAAATACTGGTTATTCAATCATTCATTCAGAAATTCGTACATCTCCACTATACATGTTCATCATGCAAAGAAAACCAAAAGCATGGCAAGAACGAATGCTTAAGATTATTGAATCGGATACGCCACTTCCTATGAACTGGAAACCAAGTTTCCCTGACTTTGATTCGCACTTGGATGAAATTGGCTACATCGAAGAAGGCGACGAAGAGAGTTTTGAGCCCTTCGAAGAAGAGTGAACTGCTAGGCTTTCTTGCTTTCAATTTACAACTGACAAAGGAATCATCATGCCTTTCAGGGCACAATAACTTAGAATATACTCATCATGGTATACTCTTGTTCTATTTCAACTATCTATACCCAGTTAGGATAATATCAAATAGGTTCTACGGCTAATCATGGGCAGTAACCGTAATCTTGTAATTGCTCGTATTCAAAAGGCATATCAAGAGTGTTTGAAATTTTCCTCTGAACACCCAGACATTGCTGTTAATCGTTGCCGAAAGATCCTTGAAATGATGTTGATTCAAAATCATCGCGAAAAACAAGGGGAACCCGATTCTAAAGCAATGCATAGTGTTGATAAATTAGTTGATATTGGGCAAAAATTGGGAATAATATCTCCCCTTCAAGGGCTCAATATGCGAGTAATCCAAACATTTGGTAATTTTGGCTCACACTTCCAAGATGGAGCAGAAGATGAACTTTGTTTTGAAGAAATACAACCTTGTATAATTGCAACGGAGACTTTGATAAAATGGTTTGTTCCAGACATTGACATGAATGTGTTTTCCGGTAAAGAAGAACCTCCAAGAATTCAAACAGAAGTAATGGAAATCGAACAAGAAGATAATGGCAGAACTACTATTCGAAGCCTAATCCACCAGTTAGCCAAAGATCGATTAACTGAAAACGGTGAAACAATCAGGCTCAGAGAAATTTCCAAATGGTTTGAAAAGCACCACCCCCGATATTCACGTAGTGCTGTGGAAACTCATGTTGGAATGATGGCTACTAATGGTGAAACTCGATTAGCCCATCACCTAAAATCTGATGGTTCAGATGAATTATTCTTCCGTGTAATGCCGGGCTTATATCGATTATATTTGCCAGGAATCGATCCTGAACCGATAATCGAATCAGAACAGCATTCTGGATGGGAGGACAAACTTGTGGTAGTCAATACTGCTACTAGTTTCGATGCAGTGCGCCAATCAAGAATGTACATGAGCCCAAATACTGGTGGGAATTACAAACTTCAACGTTCTAAATATCTAGGGATTTACAAGAACAAAAATGTGCCATATATTGCCGAAGTTATTGCCCGTGTCTCATTTCATAAGATTACTTCTAATGGCTTTGTATGGTGGCGAAACGACCACAACATCGAGAAATCCGAATTAGTGAAATTAGCTAAGGATGAAATTGAACGGAGAATGGATTTTGATTATCCTGTTCAAGTAATTATTACCGAGGATTTTATTGAAACTAATTTCAAGAAGACTAGTCCACGCGGCATGATACAAAATAATCGCGTTTTTGATATTACTAATGTAAATGAACAAAATGTATCAGAACTTGCAACTATTCTAGAAAGTACGAGTTGGGAAAATATTAACGCATAGAATATACTCATCACGGTATAAGTAAATGGATATGTGACAATCAATCTGCTTATTCTCTACCTTGCTTACGCTCAACTCTTCATGAGTTCAAAACCGAAGTTCTGAAGGTCATTGTTGGCTTTGAGCATACTGTAACGCATACTGCTGAGCATAGGTTGCGGCAGTTTGAGGATCATATCCTTGTGCCGTAAATTGCTGATAGTATTGCTGGTAGACCGCATCATCCATGACTGGAGCCGCTGCTGCTGCAGCTGGTACTGCTGCTGCTGCTTGAGCAGCATATTG
>JGI26238J51125_1000703_pt1 | contig 11936 bp, 24 predicted proteins | sample SaaInlV_100m_DNA_FD_51125 | JGI IMG/M metagenome (IMG submission 51125) | reverse complement strand
TTTCAGGGTGGCGTAAAGCGTCATAACTTCCAAATGCAAGATGCAACGCACGGTAACTCAATCTCGCACAGAGCGATTGGTTCGACAGGACAATGTCAAGAGCCAGGCCGAGTATTTAAGGGTAAAAAAATGGCGGGCCACATGGGTGATGAGCAAGTAACTGAAGAGTGCTTAGAGATCATCAGAGTGGATAGTGAAAGAAACTTATTATTAGTTAAGGGTGCAATTCCTGGATCTAAAAGCGGTTTTGTGAAGGTTATGTTGTCAGCTAAGAAGGACAAAATTAACAGCAATATCAGCAAACAAATCCAGGAACAAAAAGACGCTCAGTTGGCACAAGAACAAGAAGCTAAAGCCGCAGCAGAAGCTGAAAAAGCAGCCGCTAAAGAAGCAAAGAAAGTAACTTCAGAAGCTAATACTACCAAAGACGATGGCGCAGAAACGCCAAAAGTTGAAACAGAATAAGCGTAAGGTTTTAAAATGAAATTAAAGGTATTAAACGTAAGCACAAATAAATCAAGCTCAACAGAAGTGTCTGATTCTATTTTTGCAAGAGACTACAACGAATCATTAGTACATCAAGTGACTACAGCTTATATGGCTGGCGGTCGCCAGGGTTCTAAAGCGCAAAAAAATCGCTCTGCAGTGAGTGGTGGCGGTAAGAAGCCTTGGAATCAAAAAGGCACAGGTCGCGCTCGTGCCGGTACTTCTCGTGGACCGATTTGGCGCTCTGGTGGTGTAACGTTTGCTGCACAACCAAGAAGTTATGCTCAAAAAGTCAATAAGAAAATGTACAAGGGCGCAATCAGCATTATTTTTTCAGAGCTGGTTCGTTCTGAGCGCTTAAAAGTAGTGAAAGATTTTGAAGTTAAGGATGCTAAAACAAAAAATATCACAACGTTACTTAAGGCGTTAAATCTTAAAGATGCTTTATTAATGACTGATGAGTTGGATGAAAATTTATACCTTTCTTCACGTAATTTATATCACGTTGGTGTTTGTGATACACAAAGTATTGATCCGGTTAGTTTAATCGGCTATGAAAATGTTGTTATGACAGAGGCAGCGTTGAAGAAAATGGAAGGCATGTTATGAATCAAGAAAAAGTATTAAAAACCTTATTAGCGCCAATTGTTTCTGAAAAAACAACCATGTTGTCAGCGCACAATCAATATGCATTTAAAGTGCGTACTGATAGTAACAAAAAAGAAATTAAAGCAGCGGTTGAAACTTTATTTGGTGTAACCGTTGANAGTGTTACTACTTCAATGGTTAAAGGAAAAAAGAAAGTATTTAAAGGAAAAATTGGTCGTCGTATAAATTGGAAGAAGGCAATGGTAAAAGTGTCTGAAGGCCAAATGATTGACGTGAGCGCATCTTAGAGAGATTATTATGGCACAAGTAGTTAAAAGAAAACCAACCTCACCCGGCAGAAGATTTGTTGTCAGTATTGTAGATAAAGATCTACACAAAGGTGCACCTTATGCACCGCTAACTGAGAGTAAAAACAGAATCAGTGGTCGTAACAATCGCGGAAAAATTACAGTGCGTCATAAAGGTGGTGGCCATAAGCGTCGCTATAGAACGATTGATTTTAAGCGCATTAAAGATGATATTCCAGCAACGGTTGAACGTTTAGAATACGATCCTAATCGCAGTGCAAANATTGCATTGGTTTTATACGCAGATGGTGAGCGTACTTACATTATTGCACCGAATGGCCTGAAAGTTGGCGATACCGTTGTTTCAGGTACTTCAGTTGCAATCCAAGCAGGTAACGTTATGCCATGTGCAAACATTCCTTTAGGTAGTGTTATTCATTGTATTGAACTTAAGCCTGGTAAAGGTGCGCAAATGGCACGTAGTGCAGGTACTTCTGCGCAGCTAATTGCAAAAGAAGGCACTTACGTCACATTAAGACTGCGCTCTGGCGAAGTGCGTAAAGTTTTGGCTGAGTGTCGTGCAACGATTGGCGAAGTGTCAAAGAAGGAACACAGTTTAAGAAAATTAGGTAAAGCTGGTGCAACACGCTGGAGAGGTGTTAGACCTACCGTTCGTGGTGTTGTGATGAATCCAGTGGATCATCCACATGGTGGTGGCGAAGGTAAAACCAGTGGTGGTCGTCACCCAGTTTCACCTTGGGGCACACCAACTAAGGGTTATAAAACACGTAGTAACAAGCGTACCGATAAGCTTATCGTGCGTCGTAGAAATAAATAAGGGTAATCATGGCTAGATCATTAAGAAAGGGTCCATTTGTTGACGAGCATTTAATCAAGAAGGTATTAACCGCTCAAGAGAAGAACGATAGAAAACCAATTAAAACTTGGTCGCGCCGCTCAGTTGTTGTGCCAGAAATGATCGGCTTAACGATTGCTGTTCATAATGGTAGAGCGCACGTNCCTATATCCATTAATGAGAATATGATTGGTCATAAATTAGGCGAATTTGCTACTACTAGAACGTTTAAAGGTCACTCTAGTGATCGTAAAGTGTAAACAAGAAAGGTGAATGACAATGAAAGAAGTTAAAGCAGTACACAAATACGCAAAAACATCAGCCTTTAAAGCAAGACTGGTGGCGGATCAAATTCGTCTTAAGTCTGTTGAAGANGCATTAAACATATTATCGTACAGCAATAAAAAAGCGGCGGTATTGGTTAAAAAGGTATTAAATTCAGCCATTTCAAATGCTGAGCACAATGATGGCCTTGATATTGATGAGTTAAAAGTAAGTAGTGTTTACATTGACGAAGGTTCAACGATGAAGAGAATTCGTCCAAGAGCAAAAGGTCGTGCAAATAGAATTTTAAAAAGAACAAGCCACATTACTGTNGGCTTAAGCAAGTAGGTTTAATATGGGTCAAAAAGTAAATCCAAAAGGTATTAGATTAGGCATTATTAGAGATTGGGATTCTAAGTGGTANGCCAATTCTCAAGATTATTCTAAATATTTATTATCTGATATCGAAGTTAGAGATTTTTTATTTGAGAAATTAAAGTCTGCTTCTGTCAGTCGTATTACGATTGAGCGTTTGGCTAATAATGCCAAAGTAACTATTCACACGGCACGTCCAGGCATCGTGATTGGTAAAAAAGGTGCAGACATTGAACAGTTGAANGCTATTGTTTCAAAAATGATGGGNATTACCGTACACATTAACATTGAAGAAATTAAAAAACCAGAGCTTGATGCTCGTTTGGTTGCTGAGAACATTGCACAGCAGTTAGAAAAACGTGTGATGTATCGTCGTGCTGTTAAGCGTGTATTGGGTAACGCCACACGTTTAGGCGCACAAGGCATTAAAGTGATGGTTAGTGGCCGATTAAACGGTGCAGAAATTGCACGTTCTGAGTGGTACCGTGAAGGCCGTGTGCCATTACACACATTTAGAGCAGATGTGGATTACTCTTCATACGGTGCAAATACACAGTATGGTGTAATCGGTATCAAGGTTTGGATTTTTAAAGGTGAAATCTTGGACCACAAGAAAGGCACATTAGATGAGGTTGCTCGTCGTGGTGCAACTAATCAAATTAGTAAGAAGTAAGGAATAACAAATGTTACAACCTAAACGTACAAAATTTAGAAAAATGATGAAAGGCCGTAACCGCGGTCTTGCAACGGGTCACAAGATAAGTTTCGGTGAGATCGGTTTGCAAGCGGTTGGCAGATGTCGTATGACCGCTAGACAAATTGAGTCGGCACGTCGTGCAATGACGCGCCATGTTAAGCGNCAAGGCAAGATTTGGATTCGTGTATTTCCAGANAAACCAATTACTAAAAAACCTTTGGAAGTACGTATGGGTAAAGGTAAGGGTAGTGTTGAATATTGGGTTGCACAAATCAAACCCGGTCAAATGTTATTTGAGATGCAAGGCGTGGATGAAACAGTTGCAAGAGAAGCGTTTGCANTGGCTGCTGCTAAGTTACCTGTAAAAACTAAAGTTATTAAAAGGACGATAATGTAATGGATATTAAAGAATTAAGAGATCAGGATGCCAAAGCACTTAATGAGACATTAATGACGCTCTTAAAAGAACATTTTGAGTTGCGCATGCAACACAAGAGTGCGCAATTATCAGATCCAACTAAATTAGGAAAAACTAAAAGATCGATTGCACAAGTTAAAACAATTATGAAAGAGAAACAAGCATGAGTGATACAAAAGTAGAGCGCATATTAACAGGCAAAGTGGTTAGCAGTAGCCGTAATAAAACCATTGCTGTTTTAATTGAGCGCAAGGTGAGACACCCAATTTATAAAAAGTACATCAAGCGCAGCACTAAGGTTCATGCTCATGATGAAAAAAATGAATGTGATTTAGGTGACACAGTAAGAGTAGTGGAAGCAAAGCCTTTTTCTAAGACTAAACATTGGGCATTGTTAGAAGTGGTTGAGAAATCAGTCACTATTGATTAATTTTCAGCTATATTAAAGAGAGTAAGACATGATTCAAATGCAAACAAAACTTCATATTGCTGACAACAGTGGCGGCGTCAAGGCAATGTGTATTAAAGTACTGGGCGGATCTAAGCGTCGTTATGCTGGTATTGGTGATGTAATTAAAGTCAGTATTAAAGAGGCTTCTCCACGTGGTAAAGTAAAAAAAGGTGACGTCTATGATGCTGTCGTTGTTAGAACGGCGCACGGCGTTCGTCGCACCGACGGTTCGCGTATTCGCTTTGATAACAACGCGGTGGTACTTTTAAATACCAAGCTTGAGCCGGTTGGCACTCGTATTTTTGGTCCAGTGACGCGTGAATTACGCTCTGCACAATTTATGAAAATTGTGTCATTAGCACCTGAGGTACTGTAATGCAAAAAATTAAATTAAACGATGAAGTAATCATTATTGCCGGTAAAGACAAAGGCTCTATGGGTACAGTAACCAAAATAACGGATGCCAAAGTTGTGGTTGAAGGCTTTAACATTGCCAAAAAACACGTTAGAGCAAATCCAAATGCAGGTGTAACTGGCGGCATTGTTGATACGGAAATGCCAATGGCGATTTCAAATGTAGCGATTTATAACACAAAAACAAAAAAAGCAGACAGAGTCGGTGTGCGCACTGACAAAGACGGCAATAAAGAAAGATTTTTTAAATCAAACGGCGATTCAATCGTTTGAGCAAGTTAAGGAAATATAAGCGTGTCTAGATTACAAGAACAATACAAAAAAGAGATTCTACCAGCTCTACAAAAAGAGTTAGGTATGTCAAATCCTATGCAAGTCCCGAAGGTTGAGAAAATTACCATCAACATGGGTTTAGGTAGCGCATTAGGCGATAAAAAAGTACTGCAAAGTGCATTGGAAGAAATGGGCCTTATTTCTGGCCAAAAACCAATGACTTGTAATGCACGTAAATCAGTGGCAAGTTTCAAATTAAGAGAGGGTAACCCAATTGGTTGTAAGGTAACACTCCGTAAGGAAAAAATGTATGAATTCCTTGATCGTTTGGTTAATATCGTCGTTCCTCGTATTCGTGATTTTCGCGGTTTAAAGCCCACTTCTTTTGATGGTCGTGGCAACTACAACATGGGTTTAACGGAACAAATCGTTTTTCCTGAAATTGATTTTGAAAAAGTAACTAGAACTCGTGGCATGGATATTGCAATTACGACAACGGCTGCTAATGATGAAGACGCTAAGAAACTATTGGCAATGTTTAATTTCCCATTTAAGGATAAGTAAGATGGCTAAAAAGTCTATGATTAATAGAGATCTCAAGCGTGCAAAGCTGGTTGAAAAATACCGTACTAAGCGCCTTGAATTAAAGAAAATAATTAAGAGCGTAAGCGCTTCTGACGAAGAACGCTTCCAAGCAAGTATTAAATTGCAAGCTCTACCTAGGGACGCATCGCCAACACGTATGCGTAACCGTTGTGGTCTGTCAGGTCGTCCACATGGTTTTTATCGTAAATTTGGTTTAGCTAAGACTAAGCTTAGAGAGCGCACTATGAATGGTGAAGTTCCTGGTTTGTCTAAAGCGAGTTGGTAGGAGAATAATATGAGTATGTCTGATCCAGTAGCTGATATGTTGACTCGCATTCGTAATGCGCATGCGGTTGATAAAAAAGAAGTCAGTATTCCAGCGTCAAACCTAAAATCTGCTATTGCAAGTGTGATGCAGCAAGAAGGTTACATTGAGTCATTTTCTGTGGACGGTGAAGCCGCATCCAAAACATTGACCATCAAATTAAAGTATTACGATAACAAGCCGGTAATCGATTCTTTAGAAAGAATATCAAAACCAAGTTTAAGGGTCTACGTACCTAGCACTAAGATGCCAAGTGTAATGAATGGCTTGGGCATCGTTATTGTATCAACACCTAAGGGTGTAATGACTGGACAAAACGCCAGCGCTCAAAATGTGGGCGGTGAAATTTTGTGTAGCGTTTCTTAAATTGGAGTTATAAGATGTCTAGAATTGCAAAAGAACCCATTACTATTCCAGCCGGCGTTGAAGTGAATATTACAGGTACTTCCATGTCCGCTAAAGGTAAATTAGGTCAATTGACCATGGAAGTTCATCCTACGGTAAGCATTACCAGTGCAGATAATATTCTTACTTTTTCTGTGGCCAAGGTTGATAAAAAAGAAGAAAAGTCAGCATGGGCGCAAGCCGGTACTGCAAGAGCTAATACTGCTAATTTAATTCAGGGCGTAACCGAAGGATGGGAAAAGAAATTAACCCTAATTGGTGTTGGTTATCGCGCTAAAGCCATGGGAAAAGTATTGGATTTGACGTTGGGTTTTTCTCATCCAATCAAATACAGCTTACCTGAAGGCATTACTGTTGAAACACCATCACAAACAGAAATTGTGATCAAAGGCATGGACAAGCAAAAAGTAGGTCAAGTGGCTGCTGAAGTTAGGGCTTATCGTCCACCAGAACCTTATAAAGGCAAAGGTGTTCGTTACACCAATGAACAAGTTTTCCGTAAAGAAGCTAAGAAGAAATAAATAAGATTAAAAGGTATTAAGAGATGAAACTATCTAAAAAACAAGCTCGCTTAAGAAGAGCAATTAAATTTAGAGCGAAGAACGCCGAAATTGGTGTTGAACGTTTGTGTGTGCATAAGACTTCGCAGCATATTTATGCGCAAATTATTAGTCCTTGTGGCACTAAAATTTTGGCTTCTGCATCAACCTTAACGGCTAAAGTTAAGAATGGTGGCAATAAAGATGCGGCAACTAAGGTTGGTACTGAAATTGCCAAGGCTGCTAAAAAAGCAAAAGTAACCAAAGTGGCTTTTGATCGTTCTGGTTTTAAGTTTCATGGTCGCGTAAAAGCACTAGCAGATGCGGCAAGAGACGGCGGTTTAGACTTTTAAAAAAAATTATAAAAATAGGCGTAAATAATGGCTGAATATAAGAGAAATAATAATAATGACGATAACGAATACATTGAAAAATTAGTTAATATTCGTCGTGTTGTAAAAGTGGTTAAAGGTGGACGTATCTTTGGCTTCTCAGCACTGGTTGTTGTTGGTGATGGAAATGGTAAAGTGGGTTACGGTACGGGTAAGGCTCGTGAAGTACCTGCAGCAATTCAAAAGGCCATGGATAAAGCTAAAAAAGCCATGAAAACAGTCCCATTAATTGATGGCACGTTGTACTACCCTATTACTTCAAACGTTGGTGCAGCTAAAGTTTACATGCAGCCTGCATCCGAAGGTACAGGTGTTATTGCTGGTGGCCCAATGCGCAGTGTATTAGAGGCAGTAGGTGTACATAACATCCTAGCAAAGTGTAATGGTACCCGTAATCCAATTAGTGTGGTTCGTGCTACTGTTGAAGGTTTGACGTCAATGACATCCCCACAATCGGTTGCGGCCAAGCGCGGCAAAACGGTTGAACAAATTACTGGGGAAGCGTAATGGCCGAAGAAAAGAAAAAAGCAGCACCTAAAAAAGCAGTGGCAGCCAAGAAGCCAGTGGCAAAAAAGACAGTGGTAGCCAAAAAAACAGTAGCAAAAACGTCTGTAAAAGCAACCGTCGTTAAAAAGCCTGCTGTTAAGAAAGCAGTCTCCAAAAAGAACACAGTGAGCGTTACTCTGGTTAAGAGTTTTTACGGTCGCTTGCCATCACACCGTGCAACGGTTACGGGTCTTGGTTTAAAGCGCATCAATCACACGGTTGAATTAGCGGATACGCCAGAAATTAGAGGCATGATTAATAAGGTGGCTTACTTATTAAAAGTAGAGGGTTAAGACAATGGATATTATGCAATTAAATACAATCAGACCTGCAGAAGGTGAAAAAACAGATAGAAAGCGTGTCGGTCGAGGCATTGGTAGTGGATTTGGCAAAACTTGTGGTCGTGGTCACAAGGGTCAAAAAGCTCGTTCAGGTGGCTCTACTAAAATCGGCTTTGAAGGTGGTCAAATGCCTTTGCAACGCCGCCTTCCAAAAGTAGGATTTTCATCGCGCGTTTCAATCATTACCTCTCAAGTGACGTTGTCTGAGATTAATAAACTTGAAGAGAAAGAAATTACCNTTGATGTGTTAAAGCAACACAACTTAATCACGAAAAATATTAAGCACGTTAAAGTTATGCTTTCTGGTGAGATCACTAGAGCCGTTACATTAACAGGCATTAAGGCCACCAAAGGCGCGAAATNTGCCATTGAAGCCGCTAAAGGTAAAGTTTCTGAGTAATCTATGAGTCAAACTTTAGGCCTTTCTGAAGATTTATCAAAGCGCATCCTCTTTTTATTGGGTGCGTTAATCGTTTTTAGATTAGGAACACACATTACTATTCCGTTTATCTCGAGTGCAGCACTTGCGTCACTGGTGCAAGATCAACAAGGTACGATTTTGGACATGTTTAATATGTTCTCAGGTGGTGCATTAGAAAGATTGTCCATTTTTACATTAGGCATCATGCCTTACATTTCGGCATCCATCATCATTACTTTAATGACTTCTGTAGTGCCAAAGTTAGAGCAACTTAAAAAAGAAGGCGAAACCGGTAAGCGAAAAATTACACAGTACACACGTATGGGTACGGTGGTGTTGGCAGTATTCCAGTCTTACGGTATTTCCATTGCTTTACAGTCTCAAAGTGCAGGCGGTGTGGCGTTGGTTACTCAAGGTGGTTTTACATTTAGTTTAGTCACGGTGGTTACTTTAACAACGGCACGCTGTTCTTAATGTGGCTCGGTGAACAGATTACAGAAAAAGGCATCGGTAATGGTATTTCAATGATTATTTTTGCCGGTATTGTTTCTGGCCTACCTTCAGCACTAGGATCTACTTTATCCTTGGTGTCTACGGGTGAGTTGACCGTTATTCTAGTGGCAATTTTATTGATCATGACCCTACTAGTAACTGCATTTGTAGTGTTTATGGAGCGCGGACAGCGTCGCATTACAGTTAACTACGCCAAGCGTCAGCAGGGCCGTAAAATGGTGGGCGGTCAAAGTTCATACTTACCGCTAAAAATTAACATGGCAGGTGTAATTCCACCAATTTTTGCCTCCAGTATTATTTTATTCCCCGCAACGTTAGGTGGCTGGTTTTCACAAAGCGAAGGCATGGGCTGGTTGGCTGACATTACGGCAAGTATTTCTCCAGGACAACCGTTGTATGTAATGTTCTACGGATTGGCAATTGTATTCTTTACGTTTTTCTACACAGCATTAACGTTTGATTCAAAAGACACGGCGGATAATTTACGCAAGTCGGGTGGCTTTATTCCAGGCATTCGTCCAGGTCAGCATTCAGCTAATTACATCGATTCAGTGGTGTCCCGTTTAACGGCATCCGGTGCGGTTTATATTACGGCTGTGTGTCTACTGCCAGAGTTTTTAATTTTATATTGGAACGTGCCATTTTATTTTGGCGGCACCAGTTTGTTGATCATCGTTGTTGTGGTGATGGATTTTATTGCACAAGCCCAATCTCATTTAATGTCTAATCAATACGAGTCCTTAATGAAAAAGGCTGGTTTAAACTAAAAAGGTAACAGTTATGAAAGTAAGAGCATCCGTTAAAAAAATATGTAATAACTGCAAAATTATCAAGCGCCATGGTGTGGTGCGTGTAATTTGCAAAGAGCCTCGTCATAAACAAAGACAAGGATAATTCGAATTGACATTGGACAGCGTGCAACGTATAATTACGCGTTTTTCAAATTTTAATTTTTGAGTGATTNTTCATAAGAAAAAGAACTCATTTTAATTTAANAAATACAGGATAAAAAGGTAGCCCATGGCACGAATAGCAGGAATAAACATTCCAACACATAAACACATTGTAATTGGCTTACAATCAATCTTTGGGATTGGCGATACACGAGCAAAAGCGATTTGCGCCGAGCTTAAAATAGACCCAGCAACAAAGACGGCTGAATTANCTGAAGATCAGTTGGAATTAATTCGTGATGCAGTGGCAAAATTTGAAGTGGAAGGCGATCTTCGTCGTCAAGTAGCGATGGACATTAAACGCTTAAAAGACCTAGGCTGTTACCGCGGTATCCGTCATCGTAAGTCATTACCACTTCGTGGTCAAAGAACCAAAACCAACGCCAGAACTCGCAAGGGTCCTCGTCGTTTAATCAAATAATAATAGGTATACATAGAACATGGCTAAGACACCAATAAAAAAGAAGTCAAAAAAGATAGTTTCTGACGGTATTGCACATATTCATGCGACGTTTAACAATACAATCGTAATGATCACTGATCGTCATGGTAATGCAGTTTGCTGGGCAACGGCAGGCGGNGCAGGTTTTAGAGGCTCTAGAAAGTCTACTCCATTTGCAGCACAAGTAGCGGCAGGTAACTGTGGTGAAAAAGCATTAACGTTTGGCATGAAGAATCTTGATGTTCGTGTTAAAGGTCCAGGCCCTGGTAGAGATTCTGCCATTCGTGGTTTAAATGCACAAGGTTTAAAAATTCAATCAATTACAGATGTAACGCCAATCCCTCATAANGGTTGTCGTCCTTCTAAGAAACGTAGAGTATAAGGATAAATTATGGCTAGATATACTGGACCTACTTGTAAATTAGCCCGTCGCGAAGGCACGGACTTATTTTTAAAAAGTGGCATTAGATCNCTCGATTCTAAATGTAAGATCACTCAACTTCCAGGCATGCACGGTGCAAATGCCCGTCGTCANAAAGGTACTGAGTACGGATTGCAATTGCGTGAAAAACAAAAAGTAAGACGTATTTATGGCATTTTAGAAAAGCAATTCCGTTTGTATTATAAAAAAGCCTCCCAGAAGAAAGGCTCTACGGGTGACAATTTATTATCACTGCTTGAGTGTCGTTTAGACAACGTAGTGTATCGCATGGGTTTTGGTGCGACACGTGCTGAAGCAAGACAACTGGTTTCGCACAAATCAATTTTGGTGAATGGATCGATTGTTAATATCCCTTCATACCAAGTAAGCGCTAACGATGAAATTTCCGTTAGAGAAAAATCCAAAAAACAAAGCCGTATCCAGTTAGCCGTCGAGTTGGCTGAGCAATCGGGTCAAGTGGAGTGGGTTGATGTAGATAACAAAGCACTGAAAGGTGTGTTTAAAAATGTTCCTGCTCGTGATGATCTTTCATCCGACATCGAAGAACATTTAATTGTTGAATTGTATTCAAAATAAGGAATTAATTATGCAAGGAAATGCAAGAGATTTTTTAAAGCCAAAATTAGTCGAGTCTGTTGAGACTGGAAACAACGAATACAGAGTTATTCTTGAGCCTTTAGAAAGAGGTTTTGGTCACACATTGGGCAACGCACTTAGAAGAACATTACTGTCCTCTATGGTGGGTTCTGCCATTACTGAAGTAGCCATTGATGGCGTCATGCACGAATTTTCAACCATTGATGGTGTGCAAGAAGATGTTTTGGATATTTTACTAAATTTAAAAGAAGTTTCAGTTGCATTAAACACAGCTGAAAGTGCGGAAGTGGTTATCGATAAAAAAG
>JGI26238J51125_1000696_pt1 | contig 11963 bp, 16 predicted proteins | sample SaaInlV_100m_DNA_FD_51125 | JGI IMG/M metagenome (IMG submission 51125) | reverse complement strand
TTTAACAAGCATTCGTGCAGTCAAATTTTTTTGCATAATCGAGTCATCCATTTGAGTTCCTACTGTTCTTGGGTCCAATGCTACTGAAACTCCAGTGCCAAAAATACCTTTTGATGACACTCCGACACAACCAGATAAAATTACACCCAATAAAATAGCTAATATGTATTTAAATTTCATTTTTTAATTTCAAACAATAATTATAAATTTCTTTCTTTGATACATCTTTTATTTGACTAATAATTTCAGTAATTTCTTTTATAGTTAATTTATTAATCATCATCTTGATAATATTCATATCTGATTCACTTAATTCTTGTGAATTATTTTTATCAATTTTTTTTTCAGAAATTACTATTGTTAGCTCCCCTTTTAACTCCATATTTAATATATCTAATTCATCAATATCTTTTCTTATAAATTCTTCATATATTTTTGTAATTTCTCTACAAAACACTATTTTTCTCCCACTAAAAAAAATTTTTAATTCTGGAATTATCTTGTTTACTTTTTTTGGGGATATATAAAAAACACATGTTTCATCAAATTTTGAAATTTTATTGAAAACATCTTCGATTGCTTTTTTCTTTTCGGGTAAAAATCCATGAAAAATAAATTTTTCTGAAAAGCCACTCATTGATACTGCACTGTAACTGCCGATGGTCCTGGGATTGGAGTTATTTTGATATTATTTTTTATACATTCATTAACTAATATCGCACCAGGATCAGAAATACTTGGTGTACCTGCATCAGAAATTAGTGAAATTATTTCTCCAGACTTTAAAAGATCAACTATCTTATTTAAATTTTTTGACTCATTGAATTTATGATTTGAAATTAATTTTGATTTAATTTGATATCTATCTAACAAGTTTCGAGAAACTCTTGTATCTTCACAAAGGATATATGTAGATTTTTTTAATGTTTCTATAGCTCTCAAAGTAATATCTTTTAAATTACCAATAGGTGTAGACACTAAATAAAGACCATTTTCGGCATCTTTTATTTCAGATTGTGATTTTATGATCATAATTAAGCTTAAAAAACATTATACTAGCATTAAAATGAGTAAATTTATTAAAATTATTTTTATTATACTAATAAATTTTTTTTTGTTATTTTCATTTTCAGCCCATGCTTCAGAAAAAGTAAAGATTGGTCTCATGGTACCATTGTCTGGTTCTAATAAAGAGTTGGGGCAATCAATTATTAAAGCTGTAAGACTAGCTGTGAAAGATATTAACAGCAATTCAATAGAAATTATTCCAAAAGATACAGCTTCTAAAGCAAACAAAGCACTTAAATCAGCATTTGAGTTAAAGCAAATGGGTGCAAAGGTTGTTATTGGTCCTGTCTTTTATGAAAGCATATCATATTTAGATGAAATCAAAGATGTAACTTTTTTATCTTTAACAAATAAAACTTTAGATCTTCCAAAAAATGTGATTTCTGCAGGAATAAATTCTACCTCACAATTAAATACTATAAAAAAATTTATAGAAAAAAATGATATTAAAAGAACAATATTTTTAACACCAATACAAGATTATGAATTTGAAGTTAAGAAAGGAATTAAAAACTCAAAGATAAAAATATTTAAAGATTATGACTACAGTACGGAGCCAACAAAATTAACAAAACAAATCGAAGAAATTACTAATTACAGGATTAGAAAACAAAACTTAGAAGATGAAATTTTAAGATTAAAAAAATCTAATCAATCAAACAAAGAAAAAAAAATAAAAAAACTTGAACAGAGATACACTTTAGGAGGTTTAAATTTTGATGCAGTTGTTATTGCAGATTTTGATGAAAGTTTAAAAAGTGTATCTACATCACTTTTATACACAGATGTTTCCCCAAAAAATAAATATTTTATTACTTTAAATCAATGGTTTGATAAAAGTTTATTAAATGAAGTAGATATTCAGCCCCTATATTACCCATCAATAAATAAAAGTAATTTTGAAGATTATAAAGATAAATTTTTTAGAGAGTTTAACGAATATCCTTCACATTTAGCTTTATTAAGCTACGATCTTGTAGGACTTGTCTATTATCTATCATTAAAAAATAATCTCTCTAATTTAAATAAACTTTTTAAAAAAAAGAATTCTTTTAAAGGTAAGATAGGTATTTTTGATATTAAGAATAATAAAATCAATCACAGATTAAACTTTTACAAAATTGAGGATAAAAAAATTATAGAAATTTTCTAATTTTCTTAAATGCAATAAAACGATGGTCTATTTTATATTTTTGTAAAGAGCTCATTTCACCAAAAGTTTTTCTTTTATTTTTTGGAATAAAAATTGGATCATAACCAAAACCATTTTTTCCTTTTGGTTTTACTGAAATATAACCCTCAACTTTACCCAAAACAGATGCTATTTTTTTATCTAAATAACAAATTGATAATGCACAAATAAATCTAGCATTAACTTTCTTAAGTTTCCAGTTTTTGTTCTTTTTCGTCAATTCTTTGTACACTCTATTTATCGCTTTTTTAAAATTACCTTTTTTTCCACCCCATCTAGCTGAATAAATTCCTGGGCTTTTATCTAAAATGTCTATCTCAAGCCCTGAATCGTCAGCAAGACAGATTAATTTTGTTTTTTTTGAAAAATGTTTAGATTTTATGATTGAGTTTTCTGTGAATGTTGGTCCATCTTCTCTTGGACTCTTAAGTTTAAATTCAGATGTTGAGTGCGTTTTGATATATTTTGGCAATAAATCTTTAATTTCCTTATATTTTCCCCTGTTATTGGTNCCTATAAGTAATTTTGAAATTTTTTTCATTAATACCTAGCAATTCTGAGATTTCTTACCATATATGCTGTCATGGAAAAAGAAGAAAACCTAAACCAAGAGAACACTGCGGCTGAAACATCAAATGACAACAATGAANCTGATAAGCAATCAGGCGATAAGCAAGAAGAAAACAAAGGTGTAGAAGAAAAAATAGAATTATCTCCTGAGGAAAAAATAAAAGAATTAGAAGATAAATTGGCAAGAACTTTTGCTGAAATGGAAAACCAAAGAAGAAGGTTTGAAAAAGAAAAAGATGATGCATTTGATTATGGGGGCTTTGTATTTGCAAAAGAAGCTTTAAATTTAATTGATAACCTAGCNAGATCAAAATTAATTTTAGAGAGCGATGAAGTCCTTAAGGATACTGGAGCATTAAAAAAAACCTTAGAACATTTTGATATAATTAATAAAGATTTAATCTCTATTTTTACTAAAAATAATATTAAACCAATTGATTGTCTTAATAAAAAATTAGACCCAAATTTGCATCAAGCAATGATGGAAATAGAAGATGATCAAAAAGAACCTGGAACTATCGTTCAAGAAGTTCAAAAAGGTTTTATGATAAAAGACAGATTGCTAAGACCATCTTTAGTTGGTGTATCTAAAAAGACAGAAAATAAAGATGATAAAAGTGAGGAAAATAAAGAAAATTTAGACAAATAATTACATTTGTTGAACTTGTAGAATTAATATTAACACATATATGAAGGGTAGAATTTAAATTATGAGCAAAATTATTGGAATAGATCTTGGTACAACAAACTCATGTGTATCAATTATGGAAGGAAGCCAACCTAAAGTACTGGAAAATGCTGAGGGTGCAAGAACAACCCCTTCAGTTGTAGCTTTTACTGACGATGGTGAAAAACTAGTCGGCCAACCTGCNAAAAGACAAGCTGTAACAAATCCTGAAAATACAATTTTTGCTGTTAAAAGACTTATTGGAAGAAATTTTGAAGACCCAACAGTAAAAAAAGATATAGCTGCAGCTCCTTTTAAAATAGTTAACTCTGAAAAGGGTGACGCTTGGATGAAGCAAAAGGAGAAAAATATTCACCTTCACAGATATCTGCTTTTATTCTTCAAAAAATGAAAGAAACGGCTGAGAAATATTTAGGTCAAGAAGTGACTAAAGCAGTAATAACTGTTCCCGCATACTTTAACGATGCTCAAAGACAAGCAACAAAAGATGCTGGTAAAATTGCTGGCCTAGAGGTTTTAAGAATTATTAATGAGCCTACTGCAGCATCATTAGCATATGGTTTAGATAAAAAACAAAATAAAAAAATTGCAGTTTATGATTTAGGTGGAGGAACATTTGATGTTTCTATCCTTGAGTTAGGTGATGGTGTATTTGAAGTTAAATCAACCAATGGAGATACTTTTTTAGGTGGTGAAGACTTTGACAATACAATTGTTGATTACTTAATAGCTGAATTTAAAAAAGATAATGGGATAGATCTAACATCAGACAAGCTTGCACTTCAAAGATTAAAAGAAGCTGCAGAAAAAGCCAAAATTGAACTATCGTCAGCAGAACAAACAGATATTAATTTACCATTTATTACTGCAGACAAAACAGGGCCAAAACATATTAATTTAAAAATGACTAGAGCAAAACTTGAGGCTCTTGTTGAAGATTTAATAGCTAAAACGATACCACCTTGCAAAACAGCATTAAATGATGCTGGTATATCAGCTAGTGATATAGATGAAATTATTATGGTTGGGGGAATGACAAGAATGCCCAAAGTTTTAGCTGAAGTTAAAAACTTTTTTGGAAAAGATCCAAACAAAAGTGTTAATCCAGATGAAGTCGTAGCAATGGGTGCAGCTATTCAAGCTGGAGTACTTCAAGGTGATGTTAAAGATGTACTTCTTTTAGATGTTACACCTTTGTCTCTAGGTATTGAAACACTAGGTGGTGTATCAACTAAGCTAATTGAAAAGAATACAACAATACCAACCAAAAAAAGCCAAGTATTTTCTACAGCTGAAGATAATCAGCCTGCAGTTTCCATCAGAGTACTTCAAGGTGAAAGAGAAATGGCGACTGATAATAAAATGTTAGGTAATTTTGAATTAGTTGGAATCGCTCCAGCACCAAGAGGAGTTCCTCAAATTGAAGTAACATTTGATATTGATGCAAACGGTATAGTTAGTGTTTCAGCAAAAGATAAGGGTACTGGTAAAGAGCAGAAAATTCAAATCCAAGCTTCTGGCGGATTAAGTGACGATGAGATTGAAAAAATGGTTAAAGATGCAGAAGCTAATAAAGAAGAAGATAAAAAGAAAAGAGAGTCTGTAGACACAAGAAATCAGGCTGACACTTTAATTCATTCAACTGAAAAGAATCTTAAAGAGCATGGGTCTAAAATTACTGATGCTGAGAAGAAAGCAATTGAAGATGCNTCATCCAGTTTAAAGGAAGCTCTTAAAGGAACTGATAATGAAGATATTAAGAAAAAAACGGAAGCGTTAGTTCAGGCATCAATGAAATTAGGTGAGGCTATATATAAAGCTCAAGAGAAAAAACCAGATGCACCTGATAATAGTAAAAATAATGATGAAGGAAAAAAAGACGATAACGTAGTTGATGCAGATTTTGAGGAAGTAAAAGAAGAAGGTAAAGAAGAAGNTAAAGAAGAAGATAAAGAAAAAAGCGCTTAAGACTATCAACGACCATTATCTCAAAGTAACTTATGGCTAAAAGAGATTTCTATGAAGTTTTAGGTGTTGGAAAAAGTGCATCTCCTGATGAATTAAAATCAGCTTACAGAAAACTTGCTGTTAAATATCATCCTGACAAAAATCCTGGTGATAAAAGTGCAGAAGATAAGTTTAAAGAAGCTAGTGAAGCTTACGGAACTCTTTCAGACAAAGAAAAAAAACAAAATTATGATAACTTTGGTCATGCAGCCTTTGAAAATGGGGGTGGAAGACATAGTGGTGGTTTTGGTGGAGCAGATTTTTCAGATATTTTTGAGGATTTTTTTAGTGATTTTGGTGGTNGTGGAAGATCAAGAAATAGAAGCTCAAATAACAGNGGGTCAGATTTAAGATACGATTTATCAATTTCACTTGAAGAGGCATACCANGGAAAAAAGCAAGATATTAAATTTTCAACAACTGAAAAATGCAACACTTGTAAAGGAAATGGCTCAAAACCTGGTCATTCTCCAGATAGATGCACTTATTGTGGTGGAAACGGAAAGATAAGATCTAATCAAGGTTTTTTTACCGTTCAGCAAACGTGTCCTCAATGTAATGGTAATGGTGAGGAGATTACAAACCCATGTAATGACTGTAATGGTCAAGGAAAAAAACAAACATCTAAGAAAATATCTGTCACGATTCCAAAAGGTGTTGATGATGGAACAAGAATTAGATTGGCTGGTAAAGGTGAGGCTGGGAGCAGAGGTGGGGCAACAGGAGATTTATACCTATTTATAAACGTTAATTCACATGATTTATTTAAAAGATCGGATGAGAATTTATTTTTTGAATTTCCAATTTCAATAGCTGATGCTGCACTTGGAACAACAATTGAAATACCAACAATTGATGGTGGTAAAGCAAAAATTAAAATTCCAGATGGCACTCAAAGTGGTAAACAATTTAGACTTAAAGGTAAAGGAATGCCATTTATGCGTAGAGGCGATNATGGTGATTTATATGTACAAGTAAATACAGAAGTTCCTATATATCTAAATAAGCAACAAAAAGAATTGCTAGAAAAATTTAGAGAAATTGAAAATGAGAAATCAAATCCAAGTATCAAAAAATTCTTTCAAAAGGCAAAAAGTTTCTGGAAAAACTAAAAGACTAATTAGATAAAAAAGGTTAATATTTTCTATAATGAAAAAAATTAATTTAGCNATTTCTGGTTGCNTGGGAAGAATGGGTCAGCAACTAATCAAATCATCCAAAAAAAATAAAGATTTTAAACTTGTTGCACTTACAGAAAATAGATTAATAAATAAAAAATTTAACGGAATTAAACCAGACTTAAATTCTGAAAAAGCTTTTAAAAAAACTGATGTAATTATTGATTTTACTATCCCTAGTTGCACGATTGAAATACTCAAAATTGCTGTAAAACTAAAAAAAAGGGTTGTTATTGGTACAACTGGATTTAGCAGAAGCCAAGAAAATCAAATCAAAAAATATTCAAAAAAGATACCTATTTTAAAAGCTGGTAATATGAGCTTAGGTGTAAATTTATTGATGTATTTGACTGAAATTGCATCAAAATCACTGAACGATGAATATTTAAGTAAAATATTTGAAGTGCACCACAAACATAAAAAAGACTATCCATCAGGTACAGCCTTAATGCTAGGAAAAGGAATTGCAGATGGAAAAAATGAGAACTTATATAATTTAATTGGTAAGAAATTTTTAAATAAAAAATCATTTCCTTATGGAAAAAAAATTAATTTTAACTCTATCAGAAAGGGTGAAATTATTGGGAAACATGAAGTAAAATTCTCAAGTGGAAAAGAAATAATTACACTAAACCATGAAGCTTCTGATAGAACTTTATACTCTGACGGAGCATTAACAGCTTCTAAATGGATAATGAAAAAAAAATCTGGCCTGTATTCTATGAGAGATGTGCTTAATTTTTTATAATGAATGAAAAACAGAAGGCAAAATTAATAATAAAAATATTAAATAAGATTTATCCTAAAGCACCAATTCCTCTTAAAAGCAAAAATACTTTTACTCTTTTAATCTCTGTGCTTCTTTCAGCACAATGTACAGATGTAAATGTAAATAATGTTACAAAAAATATTTATCCAAAATATTATAAACCTGAGCATTTCGTAAAATTAGGAAAAAAACAAATTGAAAAACTAATCAAAAAAATTGGAATTTTTAGAATAAAGGCAAAAAGTATTTATTTGATGTCAAAACAAGTTTTAGAAAAACACAACGGAAAAGTACCTAAAACTTTTGAGGAGCTTGAAAAATTACCTGGTGTAGGCCATAAAACAGCTAGCGTAGTGATGTCTCAAGGTTTTGGGTATCCAGCCTTTGCTGTTGATACGCATATTCATAGACTTGCACAAAGATGGGGATTTACAAATGGAAAAAATGTAATTCAAACCGAAAAGGATTTAAAAAGAATTTTTCCTAAAAAAATCTGGTCTAAACTTCACCTACAAATGATTTTTTATGGGCGAGAATATTGTTCGGCAAGAGATTGTTATGGTTTGACTTGCAAAATATGTACTACTTGCTACCCAAGTAGAAAAAAACCTGTTATTACCAAAAAAGCTTAATATGAAAATTTTAGGAATAGGAAACGCGATAGTAGATGTCATTTGTAAAGTTGATGACAGCTTTATTAGTAAAAATAATCTCACGAAGAGTTCAATGAAATTATTTTTTGATGAAAATAAATTTAAGAAATTATTAGCTAATCTCAAAATTGAAAAAACTGTTTCTGGAGGATCTGTAGCAAACTCAATAGTTGGTATATCTCAACTTGGTGAGAAGGCTGGTTTTATAGGTAAAGTTTCAGATGATGATTTTGGTAGCAAATATGAAGAGGGTTTAAAAAAAGAAAATGTAGAATATTTTTACTCAAAAAAGAAGGAAGAGTTACCAACGGGTACTTGTTTAATATTAGTCACCCCAGACTCTGAAAGAACAATGTGCACGTTTCTAGGAACAGCAGGAAAAATTAATGAGAATGATGTTAGTTCTGATGCAGTTAAAAAAAGTGAGATAATATTTTTAGAGGGTTACTTGTGGGATGAGGGAGAACCCAAGAAAGCGTTTGACAAAGCTATTAACAATGCAAACAAAGTAGCTATGTCACTCTCTGATCAATTTTGTGTAGACAGACACAAACCTCATTTTTTAAACTTAGTAAAAAACAAACTGGATATAACTTTTGCTAATGAACAAGAAATTATCTCATTAATTGAAGCAAAAAATTTCGACGAAGTTATAAACTTTTCAAAACAACTTAATAAGTTGATAATTGTAACTAGAGGTGAGAAAGGGGCAGTTGCAATTGACGGTGAAGAAATTGTTGAAAGTGGCATACAAAAAAATCTTAAAATTGTAGACCTTACTGGTGCTGGTGATCTCTTTGCTGCTGGATTTCTACATGGGTACATAAATAAATTAACAACAAAAGAGTGTCTGGAAAAGGGTACCGAATTGTCATCAAGAGTAATACAACAAATTGGGGCAAGACTTTAACCTTAACTCTTCTTTCTTTTAAAACTTCCCTTGCCTTTTTTAGGATTTACTATTTTTGATTTATATTTTTTTGTAAACAGTTCTTTAATTATTGGGTTTTTTTTATTTGATTTGATAACCATTTTTTTTACTAATAATAAATTCATTATCATTAAAGGTAGTTAAAATTTTTTTTCTTAATCGATAAATATGAGTCTCAACAGTATGAGTTTCCATATCAGATTGATAGCTCCAGACTTTTTCTTGCAATTCATTAATACTAACCGGTTTGTTTGATTTTGATAAATAAGTAATTGTATTAATCTCTTTTTCAGTCAACTTAAGCTTAGAGTTGTTTATTAGCATTTCTCTTGAATTTAGATCTATAGTATATTTGTTTATTTTCAAATTAGATTGACTACTAAATTGAAGCTTTAAAAATTCAATGTTTATCTTTTCTACTAATTTAAAAATATTAATTGGTGAATTATCTAAAACAAGTTGATTACCAATATTTAAATATTTTTTATTTGATATAATTAAATAATTATTTAAATTTTTTATTTTATTATTTAAAGAATTCTCATTATTTTCAAAGGTGATCTTTAAATTTAAATCTAAACCAAGCTCTTCAAGAATATGATATAATGGGTTAAACTTATATATTATCAAATTATGTATACTCACATAAAGAGAATATGACAATTTTTGTAAAAAATAAACACACTCTTCAAATAGATGAATTTAAATTTAAGTGTTGTATTGGGAAAAAAGGCNCAACAAGGAATAAAAAAGAAGGAGATAAAAAAACACCAAAAGGAACCTTTGAAATTGCAAATCTTTATTTCAGAAAAGATCGTAAAGAAAAACCATCAACTTTACTTAAATGTATTGAAATTAAAAAAAGTATGGGTTGGTGTGATGATATTCATTTTCCAAAAAAATATAACAAGCTTTTTAAATTAGAAAAAAAAATCAGACATGAAAGATTAAAAAGAAAAGATTATAAATATGATTTTCTGATTCCAATAAAATATAACTTTAAGAAACCTATTATTGGTTTGGGCAGTTGCATTTTTATTCATCTGACCAAAGATTATAAACCCACTGCTGGATGTATTGCTTTAAAGGAAAAAGATTTTTTGATTATGCTTAAGTTAATTAAAAAAAAACAAAAAATAAAAATTTTTTAGAATCTCTTACCAAAAATACTAGATCCAACTCTAACATACGTTGATAAGTGTTTAGCAGCTATAAGAAAATCTGAGGACATCCCCATACTCAATTCAGAAAAACCTAGAGCTTTATTTAATTTATTCATCTCTTCAAAATAACTTTCTGGATCAAAATCTGCTGGAGGAATACACATCAAACCAATTAAATCCAAACCAATTTTTTTACAGAAAGAAACTAGTTGTTTCACTTCATTTTTATTAATTCCCGATTTTTGATTTTCATCACCAATGTTTACCTGTAAAAATATTTTAATTTTTTTATTTATCTTATTTTGTTCATCCGCAATTTTTTTTGCAAGTTTTTCACTATCTACTGAATGAATAAAATCAAATATTTGAACTGCTAATTTAACTTTGTTAGTTTGTAGTTTTCCAATCATATGCAATCTTACTCTCGAATTTTTTTTTTTAATCTCTGTCCATTTTTCAACTGCTTCCTGGACTTTATTTTCTCCAAAATCTATATGGCCATAATCTATGAGGGGTAAAATTTTATCGATCTTAAAAGTTTTAGAAACAGCTATAATTTTTGGATAATCATTATTATTTGTTACATTTAAATGTGCTTTGATATTATTTTCAACATCTAATAAATTTTTAATAGTATTATGCATACAAATATGATCAGAAAATATTACTTTATAAATAAATTTGAAACAAATAATATCAGTAGATTAAATAAACAAACTGCTGTTATTTATAGAAATTATTCCTCAACAATACCAGATGAGAAGCTTATTTCTAGAATCAAAAAATATTGCAAACAAAGAGAGATTAAATTTTATTTATCCAACAACATCAAACTAGCGTTAAAACTTGATTTAGATGGGGCATACATCCCCTCTTTCAATAAAGATACTAAACATTTATCTTTTTCGTTTAAAAAAAAATTTTTGTTAATTGGATCAGCTCACAATAATAAAGAAATAAAAATTAAAGAAAAACAGAAGATAAAAATTTTATTATTATCCTCAATATTTAAACAAAATAAAAATTATTTAGGTGTTAATAAATTTAAATTATTATCAAAATTAACAAATAGAAAAATTGTTGCTTTAGGTGGAATTTCAAACAAAAATCTAAAAAAAATTAAATTATTAAATTGTTTTGGATTTGCCGGAATATCTTATTTTGAGTAAAAAAAAGGCCCCTAAAAAGGGGCCCTTTAATATTTTGTGTTCTAAATTAAATTAGAATGCAAATGATGCAGCTAATTTCCAGTACTCGTTATCGTTGTTAGTACCAGTAGAAGAACCATCTACGTTATCTGCAGAGATTGACTTACCAGTGATAGTCATACCACCTGAAGTGTAACTAGCTGTAATACCAGTAATTTCTACTTCAGCTGTATCAGTATTATTATCAAGATCTTCCATACCGTATGAGATAGAAATTGCATCAGACACTGTGTAAGCCACATTGTAAGATGTTACTTCTTGATCATTAGCAGCAGTAGTGTGATCGTAATCACTCTGACTTGCAGAAATAGTTAAAGGTCCAAACGCGTATGAAGCTTTCATAGTTGTTTGTTCAATATCAACATTAATAGTTGATTCGTCATTACCTTGACCTAAGCTAACTGTTAAACCTTCAACACCAGTGTAAGATAAACCTATTGCAGTTGAAGTTTCGTTGTTTGCACCAGCAGTAGCTGCTGAAACAGAAACCGCAATACCGTCAGCTAAAGTTGGTAAAGTGTAAACAACTAGGTTGT
>JGI26238J51125_1000679_pt1 | contig 12101 bp, 12 predicted proteins | sample SaaInlV_100m_DNA_FD_51125 | JGI IMG/M metagenome (IMG submission 51125) | reverse complement strand
TTAAGTTTTTTCCAACCTATAAATATCCTAAAAAGATAAGCCCAAAGAACTATCAACGTCTACTCCACAGTTACACTTTTCGCAAGGTTGCGAGGCATATCCACATCGCATCCACGGAGGACGGCTAATTCATAAGCCAATAATTGTAGAATAATTGAACTGGTAATGGGAAAAACGTGTTGATGCGTTTGGGGAACTTTCAAAACATAATCAGATAATGAGATTAATTCTTTATTNGGTTTATCCGTNATGGTAATAACAATCCCNTTCCGAGCTTTTACTTCCTGAATATTTGCCAAAATTTTTGAGAATATTGCATCATTGGGTGCAATCACAACCACAGGCATATTTTCATCAATCAAGGCAATCGGNCCGTGTTTCATCTCCGCAGCAGGATATCCTTCTGCGTGGATATAAGAAATTTCTTTCAATTTAAGAGCNCCTTCAAGCGCCACAGGGAAATTGATTCCACGACCGAGATAAAGGAAATTATTCACATCCATNGTTTGTTTTGCCACATCTTTAATTTGATCTGAGCTTTGTAAAATCGTCGCTACATCCTCATCAATTCTATTCAAGGCGTTGAGCANGTTTTGTCCACGATCTTTTGCTACACCTAATTTTCGTCCCAACATTAGAGCCAACATGGTTAAAACTGTTACTTGTGCAGTAAATGCTTTTGTGGATGCCACACCAATCTCTGGACCGGCGTGTGTATAGATTCCTGCATCAGTCTCCCTGGGAATGGTACTCCCAACCACATTACAAATCCCGAGAGTAAGGGCACCCAATTCTTTCGCTTTCCGGATGGCGGCCAAAGTATCCGCTGTTTCTCCCGATTGGCTAATTGCAATAAGGACAGTGTTGGTATCAATAATGGCGTTTCTATATCTGAATTCTGAAGCATATTCCACATGAACCGGTACTTGGGCATAATCTTCAATTAGATGTTTTCCAATGAGCCCTGCATGCCAAGAAGTACCACAGGCTGTAATATAGATCCGCGATGCGGAAAGAAGGTTTGGAATGTAATCTGCTATCCCACCGAGATTCGTTGTCCCATCATCAAAATTAAGACGACCCCGCATTGTGTCCGTAATAGAATGACTTTGATCGTGAATTTCCTTCAACATAAAATGTGGAAATTCACCCTTTTCAATCTCTTCTATACTGAGATCAATTTCAGTTAATTTTTTTGTTACAATCTCGTTGGAATGGATTTTTGAAATAANATGATTATCTTTGGTCAGTTTAACCATTTCACCATCATCTAAATAAATCACATTGCGCGTATGTTCCACAATGGGAGACGCATCGCTAGCCAAGAAATATTCACCCTCACCTATACCCAAAACTAAAGGACTTCCCATGCGAGCGGCAATCAAGGTCTCCGGTTCGTCTTCACAAACAGCCACTATTCCATAGGCGCCAACAACACTCTGAAGAGCACNGCGTACAGCTTCTTCAAACGTAATTGAATTCCCATTAAAATATAAAGTTGAAATGANTTGAACCAAAACTTCTGAATCCGTTTCACTGGTAAAAGAGACACCTTGTGAAANAAGTACCTGTTTTAGCGATTGAAAATTTTCAATAATTCCGTTATGAACAATGGCAATTTTTCCACTTCTATCCACATGGGGATGCGCATTAATATCGTTGGGCTCACCATGAGTTGCCCACCGTGTATGCGCCAATCCAACTGTGCCTTTCATGGGAGTATCATCTACCAAAGTTTGCAGGTGAGCTACTTTTCCTGCTTTTTTTAAATGAACCAATTTCTTTTCATTAATAAGGGCAATTCCCGCGGAGTCATATCCGCGATACTCTAAACGTTTAAGCCCTTTTAATAAAATTGGGACTGAGTCCCGACTACCGATATATCCTACAATTCCACACATGTTTTTTAGTTAATGGTTAATTGTTAAATCTGGAAATCACGTTAATTACCCAAAATTTTCTTTTTAGTTATAATAATTGCTGTAAGCATTTTTATTAATGATATATTTTCTTCTAAAATAGAGTTCATTTGACCCTTTGTAAAATAATCTGTATCTATAAATAAAGACAACCAATATTCTGTTTCATTTGATTCTTTCTGAGCTATAGCCAACTTATGTATAAAATCAGCTTTACTTTCTGAATATTCAGACTCTCTAACCATAGCACCAACTGAAGTGCCTGATCTTAATAATTGTTTACTTAAAACATATTCTTTTTTGTTACTGGACAAATATTGATACAATCTCANTATTCTNNCGGCAAAGTCAAAACTCTTTTCTTTGATAATATTTTTCTTCAATNCAANTCCAGTGAGTGATTTTTAATTAACCATTAATAATTAATCAATTAACAATTATTTTTACTCCCACTCAATAGTTCCTGGCGGTTTTGATGTAATATCATAAACGACTCTATTAATTCCCCGGACAGAATTCACAATCCGATTCGAAATTTTACTTAAGGTATCCGCCGGCATTCTAAACCAATCAGCTGTCATCCCATCTGTACTTGTTACAGCTCGGATTCCGAGCAAATTTTCATAGGTTCTTTGATCTCCCATTACGCCAACGGTGAGAACAGGAATCAATACTGCAAACGCTTGCCAAATATCGTTATACAAATTATCTTCATGAAGAATATCCATATAAACTTGGTCAGCTTCTTGTAAAATTTTAATTCTTTCCCGCGTAATATCACCAATGATTCGTACCGCTAATCCTGGGCCAGGAAAAGGATGGCGCTCAATTAATATTTCAGGCAATCCCAATTCTCGTCCTACATTTCGGACTTCGTCTTTAAAAAGTTCTCTAAGNGGTTCCACCAATTCAAATTCCATATCTTNCGGTAAACCACCCACATTATGATGACTTTTTATCACATGAGCCGTTTTNCCTTTACTGACTCCACTTTCTACAACATCTGGNTAAAGTGTCCCTTGAGCCAAAAATTGCATTTTTCCCATTTCTTCAGAAATCCGATCAAAGGAATAAATAAATTGGTTTCCAATAANTTTACGTTTTTTCTCNGGATCAGTAACACCATCCAACTGTGACAAAAANGTTTCTGATTCATCATAACAATGAATATTTACGCCTAACCCAGTTTTCAGNGCATTTACGCAATCACGNGCTTCATTTTTACGAAGCAATCCATGGTCTATNAAAACAGCAGTTGATTGCTCGCCGATTGCTTTATGTAATAATGCGGCAACGACCGTTGAATCNACACCACCACTCACACCACATAAAACTTTCCCATNTCCCACTTGTTTTCGGATAAGAGCTATTTGTTCATCAATAAAATTTCCCGGTGTCCACGATGGGTCGCAATTTGCGACTTTAAATAAAAAATTATTAAGAATGATTTTCCCAGCTTCTGTATGGGCAACTTCTGGATGAAATTGTGTGGCAACACGAGATTGATCTTCATTCGCCATGGCGGCAATAACACCATTTGAAGAATGGGCTAAAGTATGCCACCCGTTCGGAATTTTGGAAACTCTATCCATGTGGCTCATCCAAACTTTAGACGTTTGGGGAACTGAATCAAATAAACCNGAATTATCATCCAATTCAATTTCAGCAAATCCATATTCGCCTTGCCCAGTAGATTCAACTTCGCCGCCCTGATGATGNGCCAATAATTGCAATCCGTAACAAATTCCAAGAATCGGTAAATCCGTATCCAAAATGGCCTTATCAAATTCCGGTGCTTCATTTCCAAAAATACTAGATGGGCCACCAGACAATATCAATGCAGCCGGTTCACGATTTAAAATATCGGTGATGGAGGTTTCCGGTGGAAGAATCTCCGAAAAGACATTTTGTTCTCGAACACGACGGGCAATCAACTGGGTATATTGAGACCCAAAATCAAGAATCACAACACCGTGTTTATGTAATTCATNCATTGGGGAACTGACCTTTGAGTTCGTCCATATAGGCTTCATTCGTTACCTTNAAATTTATAGGCGTAACACTTACAAAATTTTCTCGGATGGCTTTTCCATCAAATTCCAATGATTCATCCTTGTCCACCACATTCCCTTTCATCCAATAATAGGTTCGACCGCGTGGATCAATTCTTTCTTCAAATTCATCCTTAAAATATTGGTTACCTTGACGCGTAATTTTCACACCCNTGATTTCATCCGGTGGACAATACGGCACATTNACATTTAGCAAAGTCCCCCGAGGAACGCCATGATGTAAAACGTGATTCGCCATATCTTTCGCAACCTTTATTGCGCCCCGGAAGTCGTCGGACATATAGGTATCTAAGCTGATGGCGATGGATGGGATACCCAACATGGTTCCTTCCGTAGCTGCGGAAATTGTACCGGAATAAATAATATTTGTCCCCACATTACTTCCAAGATTGATACCGGAAATCATTAAATCGGGTTTTTCTTTAAGAATAGATTTAATGGCAATTTTTGCACAATCCGATGGTGTGCCCGAAACAGCCAATCCTTNAAATCCACCGGANCGATGAACAGGAACAACTCGTAAAGGATCAGTTAAAGTTATAGCATGNCCCACAGCGCTTCTTTCCGTGTCTGGGGCAACTACAAAGGGNTCACCGATTTCACTCATGGCATCCCATAAAGCTCGAATGCCCGGAGAAAATATGCCATCATCGTTTGATATGAGAATTTTAGGTTTTTTCATTTTAAATAATTGATTCCAAAGGTTGTCCAGTTCACCTTTCTAATAAGCTCTATAAATTTTTCTATTAAAGAGANAAAACTGATTTTTATTACCCACACTAAAATATCATTTTCATCATTTCCTATAATATTTTAGAGGCTATCAATAGGAATAGCTTAGGTAAGAAGNGAAATCAGGGTAGATATTTTTTCTTTCATTTCGCTGCGAGATACAATGTGATCAATGAATCCTTTTTCTAATAAAAATTCGGATCGTTGGAAACCTTTGGGTAAATCTTGCCCAATAGTTTGCTTAATCACTCTTGGGCCGGCAAAACCGATCAATGCGCCGGGTTCGGCGAGAATAACGTCGCCCAACATACCGTAACTTGCTGTAACTCCACCCGTTGTAGGGTCAGTCAGAATCGGAATATAGAGTCCACCNTTTTTTGCAAATTTTGCTAATTGAGTGCTGGTTTTAGCCAATTGCATTAAGGAGATTGCNCCTTCTTGCATGCGGGCACCACCGGAAGCACAGACCAATAAAAAGGGGACTTTGTCTTTAATGGCTTTTTGGATGGCACGAGATACGGCTTCTCCAACTACTGACCCCATACTCCCACCAATAAATCTAAAATTCATAATGCCCAAAACCACTGATTCGCCGTTTATTTTCCCATCGTAAACTTTGATGGCATCCTTTTCCCCGGTTTTAGTTTTGGCCGTAACAATTTGGTCAGTATATTTTTTAACTGCTTTAAATTTAAAAAATCTTTTGATTCCAAATTTTGATAAAGATGTGTTTCGCTACTTTTGTCTAACAAAAGATCCACATACACTTGGGGTGCAACGCGGAAATGGTGTTCACAATGATGGCAAACGGATAGATTTTTCTCCAATTCCGGCGGTATAATATTTCATCGCACGAAGGACATTTATCCCATAATCCATCTGGAATAGATTTTTTTTCTGGATCTTTAAATTTTTTATCTTTTCTTTTAAACCACGACATATATTTGTTCTAAATCGAAAGGTTATTTAACAAAAATTTTACTTTTTTTATTGATGAGCAAATATGTAAAACGTAATTATTCACACTTAAATGAATGATATCTTTATCATGTTTGAAAAAATCAAATTTTTAAACACATGACAATGGCATCTTCTCCATCCGAATAATACTTCTCATGAACAGCAATTTCTTCAAACCCAGTATTTAGGTATAAATTGATTGCAGGAAAATTACTCCGTTTCACTTCTAAAAATACGGATGTTTTAGGTGGTGTATTATCTAAAAAGTGATTCAGCAATTTTTGACCGATTCCCATTTTCTGCTGAGAAGGAATTACGGCCATATTAATAAGGTGGATTTCTTTAGGTACAAGCCGAACCATGCAATACCCTACAATGATTTTGTCACTTTCGATAATCCAAGTTTTGCGATCATTTTTATCAAGAAGTTCCTGTTGAATCATTTTAAGTGGCCATGGAGAACCAAGAAAACATAGTTGTTCTATTTGATAGATTTGATTCAAATCATTAATTGAACCGATTCGGATTATCATTTTTTTAACTGAATTTCAAAAGGAGCAATGTAGTCAGGAACTAAGGTATATGGCTTTTGTTTAGCCCAAACATTTTTTTGATGAAATGCCAATAATCCCACATCTTTTGCTGATGGAGTTCCGGTATAAAACTTATTTGAACTATCTAAAATAGAATCGCAATTCCATTGGAAAGAAGATGAATCTATTTTCTCACGGAAATTTTCTAGGTCTCCAACCTCCGGCTTTTGTTTAAAAGATGGGAGATCGTTTTCCCAGATGAATTCTTGGTAAAATACTTTATTTCCGTGAGAGTAAGCCAATCCATTCTTTGGCTGATATTCTTGTAAACCAAATGCGATTGCCACCAAAGTTGGAACGGGAATAATGGGCAAATTGTGAGAATATGCCAAGCCCTTGGCCATGCCCAAACCAATTCTTAGTCCGGTAAATGAGCCAGGACCAATACTGACCGCAATTGCATCAATATATTAATAATTTTATTGCTTTTTCGTAGTGCATTTTTGATAAAACCGGGCAGAATTTCTGCATGTTTTCGATGGGCAGATTCTTCAACCAAACTTAAAACGAGCCCAGATTCAATTATGGAAACACCACAAATTGTGGATGAAGATTCAATGGCTAAAATCCGATTAATCATTTTCATTTAATCCATCTAAAATAATTCGTCTTCCATTTGGATTTCCATCCACTCTTGAAAAAGTTAAATAAATTGTGTTTGGTGGCAAAATTTCTTTAATAATATCTGCCCATTCAATCAAAGTAACTGCTTCTTTCGGAATCAAAAATACTTCCCCCCCAATATTTAAAAAATCGAGTCCGTTGTCCAAACGATAGGCATCAATATGATAGAGGTTGTGTGGAGACCCTTCGTATTCCGAAACCAATTTAAAAGTGGGTGAGCCAACTCTTTCTTCAATACCCAAGGATTTGGCAAAGCCCTGGGTGAATGTGGTTTTTCCTGTCCCTAAATTTCCAATCAATGCTACGACGGACCCAACCGGAATTTGCTGTGCGAATTGATGAGCAAAGGTTTGAGTTTCATCCATTGAATTGGATTCAAATATCATGAACCACGTCCTTTCATTACTGCAACTGGAACCATCATTTCTTCCATCGAAATTCCCCCATGCTGAAATGAATTCTTGAATTTCGCTTGATATTTATGAGCTTGATTAGGATAAACAAAATAAATATCATCTTTGGCAATTAAATAACTCGGTTGAGGACCAAATTCAGGTAATCGATATTTTTCCGGTTCCTTAATAATGAGTGCATTTTTATCTTTCGTATTAAGGTTACGACCATATTTATACCGAACACCAGAAGACGCACTCCGATCGGCGGAAACCATCACATCGCGTTGAACTCTGATACTTCCGTGATCACTGGTCAAAATAACGGTAAAATTATTTTCACTTAATTTTTTTAATACTGGTAACAACCATGAATGTTCTAACCATGATTTAACCGCAGTGCGATACCCCGATTCATCAGGAACCATTTCTTTCAATACATCCATTTGAGAACTTTTATGAGCGAGGATATCCACAAAGTTTACCACCAAAGCCAATACGTCCTGTTGGATGTAATCTTTAATTCGATTCTTGAATTTTTTCCCTTCTTCCACAGCCCAAATTTTATGATAGTGAACACGTTTATCNCCTAAACCCAACTTCTTTAATTGATCGATTAAAAATTGTTTTTCATGTCGATTTAAACTGGATGCATCGTTCTTCATGTCATCAGCCTGTTGCGGGTATTTTTTCACCATTTCGTCAGGAAATAAACCACAAAATATGGCATTTCTCGAATATGGTGTTGCCGTTGGTAATAACGAAAATTTATAATCAATTTCAATATTGAATAAGGGTTCCAATAAGTCCATCATCACTTTAAAATGGTCATGTCGCATACAATCCACCACTAATAGACAAACTTTATTTCCCTTTTCTAAAACAGGTNTTACATGTTTTTTTACAATGTCTATTGATAGTGTNGGACGACTATTTGAATGAAGCCAATCTTCATAATTGGAATCAATAAAATTAACAAACTCACGGTTACAGGAGTGAATCTGATCTTCGAGAATGGAGCCCAATCCTGTGTCTTTATATTTATCAAATTTGAGCTGCCAATCCACTAAGCGATCGTACAATTTCCACCAATCGTCGGGACTCAAATCATCCCTTAAATGGGCATCAATTTCCTGAAATTCTTTTAAATAATCGCTGGTCGCTTTTTGCTCTCGCAACTTAATTTGTTCTAAAGTTTGTTTACAGGCCATGAAAATTTGGCTCGGGTTTACCGGCTTAATCAGAAATTGCTCAACTTGCCCAGTGATGGCCTCATCCATNAGCCATTCATCTTCCGTTTTTGTTATCATGATAACGGGTAAAGATGACCTCGTTTTTTTGAGCTCGGCTAAAGTTCCCAGTCCATCTAATCCAGGCATGGATTGATCTAATAAAATTAAATCAAAATTATTTTGCTCTGANANGGCAATCCCATCCTGACCATTTGCAGCTTGGGTGAGTGTATATCCCTTATCTTCTAAAAATAGAATATGAGGTTTTAAATGATGGATCTCATCGTCGATCCAAAGAATTTTTCCACGTGTGTTTTGCATAATTTAATAGCCCTAAAATTACAAATGAAACGACTATGAACTTAAAAGTTCCTGATGACTTCAAGCATNACTTAAATTTTTCTAAATAAAACGGATTAAATAAATAAACGATTCAATTTCATCATACAATGGATTTTTTNCAAAGGTNCAATGATTATTAACCAAACTCTCTTGATACCTAAATATGTTATAAATAAAGCATCAAAAGTTCAAATTTATTTCGATGTCATAACCCAAACGCCATCCCAATCTTTTCCAGGAGGATTCATTTTAAACATGTTACATCGATCAATATAAATAGCGGAGGGTGTGGTATTCCGTGATGTAAAATGATTTTCCATATCTTCAGCTTTTTGAAATAGGCTAATTGCCTTTTCCCACTTTTGNAAATAATACAGGTCTAATCCGTTTTCAAAAGTTTTAACGAGATTTACCATATTATTATCAGCATCATCTTTCGAAGAAATCAATTCATATACTTTTACAGGAATATTTTTTCCCTTTACTTGTACAAAATCCAATAAGCGAAACATATATTCATCTTTCGTTTTTTCGTAAATATTTTCTCCCACAAAATTGTAAACGCCATATTGTTTCGCAGATGATTCAAGTCGAGCAGCAAGGTTGACTGTATCCCCCATCATGGTATAATTCATTCGCATTTCGGAACCCATATTCCCAGTTACCATTTTACCACAATTCAATCCAATACGATGTTGCATAGAATAAACAATCTCTGGCCAATCTGCTTCTGATTTCCATTTATTGCGAAGCTCATCTAATGCATCTTGCATAGCTAACGCTGTTTTACAGGATTTTTTTTCATGATCGTTTACTGGAACCGGTGCCCCATAAAAAGCAACAATGGCATCACCAATATATTTGTCTAATGTGCCCTCATTATCTAAAATGACTTTCGACATGACAGTTAGATATTCATTCATAAGTGCAACCATACGTTCCGGGTCTANTGCTTCGGAAAAAGTGGANAAATTCTGGATNTCAGAAAAAAAGGCCGTATGATATCCTTCTACACCCCCAAGTTTTGGAGCTTGTTTTTCTTCATACATTTTGTCCAACACATCAGGCGAAATATAAGTTCCGAATGTTTCTCTTAAGAATTTTTTATCCTTTTGTTCATGAAGGAATTGGAAAATAATATTACTTGAGTAGGTAAACATCAATCCTGCAATAGGAGCTATAATTGGCATGATAAAAGATTCGCCCGGTGCAGGCAACGCAACTTGAAGTTGGTCATAAAATACTTCATGAATTGATTCAGGCAAAAAATTAGCGACAGTTGATTTCCAAAACCACCAATAATCATTGGCAAACATGCCCATCGAAAAAGCATAATACAGTAATCCTTCTGAAAAAATAACAACCCCTGCAACAATTGGATGTAATTCTATTTTCATCAATAAGATATAAGCAATGATACACAAACCAAAAATCAATAAAATATTTTCCAGTGGGTAAGGTGCCCCTTCTACCATATATCGAGTTGTTTTTCCACCAAAAACTTGAATATAATTACTATGGATCATGGTTTGGATCGCATTTGCGTGAGTTTCCATACCTGGGGTCAATTGGCTCAAATTCAGATAATTATAAAAAGGAGTAGATTTCACATCATGAAGTACTTCTACCGATACACCCAGAATTACAATTTTATTATAAAACGGGGATTGGGTAATATCATAACTCTCACCAAGACCTAACATGACCATCATTTCATTTCTATCGGTTTCGTCCTCGATGGAAGTAACCCACTCAGGGATTTTCCCAGGAAGAAATTGGCTCATCCAATCTAAATCTTCAGGTAAATCATAATCCTGTGTATCCAAAATCTGAGACAAAGAAAAACGAGGAAAAGTTCCCCAAGGTTTTAATTCATCCCTCCCCGGCATTTTATAACCGGAAGGTGGACCATAATAATTCACAAGAAAATTATTTGTACGCCCGTAAGACGTAATATTTAAATCACCATAGGTCCATTTCAAACTGTCACCATTAAAAGATGGCACTGCATCGTCAGGAATACCTTGAAATGCTTTCACACATTTTACGCCCAATGTTAAATAAGCTTTATCTGGCTCATGAGCCATATAACCGGCAATGCTGTATTGTCGAGAAAAACCATCAATATCAAGCATATCGTTAATTAAACCGGTTTCTGGATTTACCCCCATTATTTCGGGTACAGGATAAGCAATATAATTTGGTGGGATTCGTGTTGGCTCTCTAACCATTTTTACATCCATTACAACCTTAGTCCCATTTTCTTGAGCTCGCTGAATTGATTCTGCCAAAAGAATATCTCCATGTCCCGGAAGATATTGCTGAAATTCGAGAGGAAGATTTTCACTAACACTCCGTAAATATTCGCTTCTCGCATCAGGAGAATCAAATTGAATATCAAATGCAATCACTTTTGCTCCAGCATTTGACAAATTATCTACAGCTTTTGCCCAAATATCACCTCGTGGATAAGGCCAAGGAACTTTGTTATCTTTTAATAGTCGCCAAGATTCATCATCAACTTCAACCAGTACAACATCTGTTCCTTTTTTAATGATTGTTGAATCGCTTGCACGCCACCCCGTTAAGGGGCCCCGTACTGAATGAAACCGATAATCATACGTTTTTAATTCAAGAAAATCAAAAACACCTACCCAATGGAGAAAGCAGGTAAAAAATATTGCTCCAATTGTTAATCCGAAATCAACTACATGATTGTGGAAAAATTTTATTATCTTTTTAATCAAAATCGGTATCCCAAGGACAAGTTAAATCCAGAACTACTTACCGTCCAGTTTTCTCTGGATTCGTCAATTAAACCATTGTTGTCATTATCGATCTCATCCGTTTTATAAATTTTAATATTATTCATACGAATCGAGCTATTAAAGGTCAATGTCATTTTTTTCATAATATCCCAGTCACCTCCAATTTTACCACCATAGAGATTTGTTTCAGATTCATCTGTTTCGCCATTCGTCATAAAGTCCAAGCCGCCTCGAAACCTAACNGCATTTTTNAAAAAAGAGTATTGAGCTGTCATTCCCATAGATGTCCAGGTGCTTTCATCTTTATAAGGTACATTATTTTCATTCATATAAGGAATAAATAATTGCGTTCTATTATAAGAAACGGACGTTTTTAATGGAATCTGAAATCGCGTTGAAAATGTTAAAGAAACGGATTGAGTTTCCGCTTTTTGAAATAGAAAATCTCCTTTCCTTTCTGCCGAAAG
>JGI26238J51125_1000671_pt1 | contig 12158 bp, 8 predicted proteins | sample SaaInlV_100m_DNA_FD_51125 | JGI IMG/M metagenome (IMG submission 51125) | reverse complement strand
GGTTGACGCTAGTAAACAGATGAGAGTAAAGATGCCAATTCCGGCCCGACGCAGGTATGCCATGTGTTGGTTAAAAGGGATCGTTCGGTCAGTGCCTTTCTCGTCAGGCTTTGCTGAGAGTTTGTGGTGTTTTACATAAAATAGGTGGAGCCCGAGTAAACCGATTGTAATAATAGGGAGAAGAGATATGTGAGCCATATATATTCGGCTTAGTAGTGGGATACCTGGAGAAAATTGTTCTGTTAGCGGTACGCCTAACATGCCAAACTTTCCGGCAACCCAGAGAAAGTGATCTAGTGCTTCATAGCCTTCCTGGTCCCATTTGAGAACAGTTCCTGTAAACATCAATGTGGTCATGAGTCCCAGTAGACCGACACCGATTAACCAGTTGATCTCTCTTGGGTTTTTATAGGATGCGGTATAAAAGACTCGAATCATATGAAGGATAATTGTGACTGTGAGAACCTCTCCTGCCCAGAAATGAATACCGCGAAGAAACCATCCAAGATATACCTGGTCCATAAGAAAGTGCACGCTACTATTGGCTCTTTCCGGAGTTGGGTTGAAGAACTGTGCCAGTAGGATCCCGCTTGCGANAAGCACNCCNAATGAGGTCATTGTCATNCCGCCCAAGGAATATTTTATCGAGTTGGAGTGCTCGGGAATTTCNTATTCAAGAAGNTGCAGGCCTAATCGTTGTTTGAGAAAATTTTGAAGTTTGCTCATAAGGGTATTTGCTNGTTAATAACTCGTGGAGGTTATTTTTTAGTTTCCTTCTCCTATTCGAAAAAAACTCAATACCATAAAAGCTAGTCCGGAAATAACAGTGGCACCAATAGCAACTTTGTATCCTTGTGCATTGGGAGAAACCCATTCGTGCAACGCTTCTTTCACATGTTGTTTTTTGTGTTGGTCGTGTGATTTTGGCGAGTTTGTTTTTTCTTTAAAACGCTCCATCGGTTCGCTATTTTTTGTNTGACCATCGATTAACGAAGTATCGTTACCAAAAGGGTTGATGCTTGAAAATGGAGAATCCATAGGGGTTTCTTCTANGTCTTGAAACTCTGTTTCTTTTCCGNCATTAACAGAATAAATAGAATCATTAAGAGGGGCGTCTTCTTCAATTAGTGGGGATACGATCNGTTCTTCTGTGTGACCACCACCATGTGCAAATATTAATTTTGGGATCATTAGTAGGCAAACAGATAACAGAAGAGTTACTTTAAAGTTCATTTAATCCCTCTGGATGAGTTGAGCGAATGCTTCCACCGTTTCGTCTGTGGCCCAGTCTCGGGGACCTATGGCTTTGTGAACAATAATCCCATTTTTATCAACAACGAAGGTTTCGGGAACGCCGGTTGTTTTGTAATCTTGTTTGGCTAACTTGCTGTCAGGATCAAGGAGGACGGGAAAGGTCAAATTGTATTCCTTTATAAATGGAGCGATCAGTGACATGTCCTTGTCGACACTGATCGTTAGCATCTCAAAATCATATTCTCGGAAACGCTGGTACAGTTTTTCCATGGACGGCATCTCTACTTTGCAGGTGGCGCACCAAGTTGCCCAGAAGTTGATAAACAGTACCTTCCCTCGGTAGTCCGATAGCCTGATTTTTCCGCCTTGAAGGGTCGGCAATTCAAACGCGGGTGCTAGAAATGCTTCCGCTGGGTATTCCACCTCTCCCGGTCTGAGGTCAACCTTGTTTAGGGAAACAATATAAAATGAAAGTAGGGCAGTTACCAACAAGGCATAGGGGATATAGATGCTGGTTGGTTTTTGTTCGACAATTGTATTCATGAGTTATATTTAAAGTCGTTGCGGTTTGTAAGGGCGATAAAACTTTTTGTCAACTGAGACAACTATTTCGTCAAGAGTTTTTCCTTGTTTGTACAATTCGTAAGCGTAAAGAACCTCATTGATACAGGTATCGCACTTGGAACCGTGTTTATTGGTAAAACATGTAAGTAAGGTTTTGTGCTGGTGGTTTTTTTTGCAATAACAATAGCAAAATTGGCTATCGATGACTTTAGGAATTTCAGCGGCAATGCGGTATGCTTCCGCTACTTTTCCGGTATAAAAAGCTGGAGACATCACGGGGCGGGTTTCAATCAATTGTCCTGTTGCTGGAGCGATAGGATTTCTATATTCAACGGTTTTTGTTGTTGAATATACGACACTCAGTATCAATGCGATGACGCTGATAAAAATAAAAGGCCTTAAATTGCGTTTTGTTTTATTGTTTTTTTTTCTCACAAGAACTCCAGATAAAACTTTGCAACTGAACTAGAAGGTGGTCATTGACAATGTGATGATATCTAGATTATATGGAGTGCTGGTAGTCAATACAAGAAGAAGTTAAAAATGGGTTGTAGTAAATAATGATACAAAGAAGCCTGTTTTAGAAAGGCTGAAGATGCAAGTGCATTGAGGTTTTACGTAGACTAAAAATTAACGAATTACGGAGTACCACTTGCTTAGAGTTTTCGGCGAAAACCCGAGTAAAAATAGGCTCCCAATAGTGATATTGCGTAGTGTCGTATAGAAAATCCCTTCCGTCTTCCATCTGCGTGCTGAGGTATGGGTTTTTTCTTTGAGGAGTACGACCTTACCTTGTTGGCCGAGGCGGCGAAAAAAGTCAAGATCTTCACAGATTGGAAGTAGAGAAAATCCACCCATTTTCTGAAATATATCATTTCGTACAAAGATCGCTTGATCACCATATACAATATTGAGATATTTTGCACGCCAAGTAGCTAGTAAAGAGATGATCTTGAGAGAAGCTTTTTCAGACTCTATTTGCAGGCTGAATGCGCCACCAACAAACCCGTCCGTCGTCATTATTTTTTCCATTCTTTTAAAACTTTCCAAGTTCAATTTATTGTCTGCATGCATGAATAGGAGTAGATCTCCGGTTGCTTTTTTTGCGCCTGTATTCATTTGGTGAGCTCTTCCGGACTTGCTTGTGATAACCAGAGTAGCCAAACGGCTGGCTACTGAAACAGTCGGATCAGCGCTTCCTCCATCTACAACAATAATTTCATGTGGGTTTAGGCCAGAGATAGCGCGCAGGTTATCTTCTAAAATAAAAGTTTCGTTAAGGGTTGGAATAACGATAGATATTTTCAATGTATCAAGTCACCGTGGAGTAGGTTGCTGTGCAGAATAAAGCTCGGTAAGGTAAATCGCGAAACGTAATAGGCCCAACTTCGAGATCAAGTTAATCATAACAACTAATTAGTTGCAACTTTTGTAAAGTTGTTATGGCGATAATCCAGTTTGACCTCTACACTTAATGATTCAGATGATATATAATTTATAGAATTTTTATAAATGGAACTTTTTATTCTTAGATTATGCTGGCACATTTTATAGAGTCAAAACCGTTTCAATGTGGGTATTTTAAAGATCAAAAATCTTTATTTGAAGAATACCTGCTGGAGGATATGTCAGAAACTGAGTTCGAGTACTTGTTGGCTCATGGGATGAGGCATTTTGGCGACTACTATTTTCGCCCGCGTTGCCTTGATTGTTACCAATGCATTCCTATTCGCGTTAGGACGGAAGAGTTTAAGATAACCAGAAGGCAAAAACGAGCTTTAAAATCATGCGAGAATGTAAGAGTTAGGATTGGTGCTCCTCGATATACAAATGAAAAGTTTGATCTATATATTAGACATAAGAAAAAATTCTGTGCGTTGCAGGACGATGTCGAAGATGAACAGAATTTTCGTCTCTCCTTTTATGTGAACACAAAATTTGGAATCGAGTTTGAGTATTACCTTGACGAAAACCTTGTTGGTATTGCTTTAGGAGACCATACTTCAAATACATTTTCCGCCATTTATACTTTTTACGATATTAGCGATTCTAAACTTAGTTTGGGTACGTTCAGTATTCTGAAACAATTAGAATTTTGCAGACAGCGCGGTGTGAAGTTTTTTTACCTTGGATATTACATAGGCGATAATCATTCACTTAAATACAAAGGCGATTTCAGGCCTAATGAGATTTATATTGATCAGTCGTGGCGACCTTTTAGGAATGCTGCAGGGGAATATCTTGTTTCCCAGAATAATATTTTGTGGCGGAATACAGACTTTTTGGTTAAAGCTAAAGGTGACCACTCTGAGGAAAAAGTCGATGTTTCGAAGGTAAAGGAAAGCCTGTTTTTTTAAAGTGTGGTGGGCATTACCTAGATTACCTTGAAAAATATAAGGTATAGCCATATTACCAGCACAACATTGAATACCACACCGATATGAAAAACCACGTTAAAAAGTTTTGAGTAGGTAAATTTGTACTTCACTCGCAATCTCCTGTTAATCAGGCCACTGTTAGTCCATAACCAGAGTTTTTAATCTTGAAGCCATATCTGAAGCGCGAATCAATTTACGCGTTGGCTTTTCTATTAGGTTTAGGCTCATGTACAACCGTTCCAGTTTTAAAAAATGATTTGATTCTGCGATAGCTTTGCCGCCCGCATCTCTTATTTCATTTCGCCAAATACTTAAACAAGTTAAATGACTCAAATTGGGTGATTGAGACAGTGCAATCGCTCCTTCATCACCTATTTTATTGGAGCACAGGTACAGTTTCTTGATTTTGGATAACGTCTGCGAGGCGGCAATCGCCTTGACTCCCTGGTCTCCCATTCCTGTGCTATCCATGTGGAGAGCGGTAAGGGAAGGTAAGCATGTGGACCTCGCTAATGCCTCAGCCCCTTCAGGTCCGATAGGATTTGAGTCTAGAAACAGGGTTTCTAGGTTTTTTAAATTTAATGAAGTAGCAAGCGACTGAGCTCCATTCACTCCTATTTGGTTAGCCTCCAGCATAAGGCAACTAATATTTTGAACTAATTTTGACTCTGCTAGTATTTTTGCTCCCGAATCACTTATTTTGTTATGGTTTAAAAATAGTTTTTCTAATTTTGGAAGGCACCGACTTTTAGATAAAAGTTCAATTTCCGCATTGCCTAACCCGTTGTTACTTAGATCAAGCTGTTTAACTTTTTGGAGCGTTTCTCCAGCTTGACATAAAAGACGCAGGTGCTCAGGGGTGACATTTTTATCTTCTAGGTCTAAAAAACCTCCCTCTGGAGTTAAATGAGAAAGTATGTGCTCTTCTAACTTGGATTTGGNTTCTATCTTCAAAAAAAACTCTTTTCTTTAGCCANAAATAGTAAGGATTCTATCACTAATCTATATAATTTTAACCCAAATTACAAACGGTGTTATGTGGATAATTTTCCTAATTATTGTGGTATAAGAGCGAGTTAAATTGGGTTTAAAGAATAGATGCTGTAGATGTGCACTTGCATGTGAAATAGTTGAGAGCTCAACTCGCAGAAACAGTATTATTGTGAAAAAGAAATGAGTTTTTCTGGAGAATTTCATGATTGTCGGAGTTCCTAAAGAGATTAAAGAAGATGAATACCGTGTTTCATTGACCCCAGCAGGAGTGCATGATCTGTCCATGGATGGGCATACAGTTCTCGTGGAAGATGGGGCTGGCGAGGGGAGTGGACTTTCAAACCAATTATATGAAAAGCATGGAGCACACATTGCAGATAGGAATGATATTTTTTTCCGTTCAGAAATGATCATCAAGGTCAAAGAGCCTTTACCAGAGGAGTTCGACCTTTTGAGAGAAGGTCAAATTCTTTATACCTACCTTCATTTGGCTCCTGCACCTGATTTGGCTCGCGCACTTCTCGACCGGAAGGTGACGGCTATAGCTTATGAGACTGTTCAATTGCCAGATAATGCGCTTCCACTATTGATCCCGATGAGTGAGGTCGCGGGGAGGATGTCAATTCACGAGGGTTCAAAATACCTTGAAAGAGAGAATAAAGGACGAGGCATTCTCCTTGGCGGTGTTCCGGGTGTGGATCCTGGGCATGTGGTAATTATTGGAGGCGGGGTTGTTGGTGCCAATGCTGCTAAAATGGCGATTGGCACCGGAGCTTCTGTGACATTATTGGATATCAATTTGAGTCGATTGCGTTACTTGGACGATATCTACGGTGGACGTTTAAAAACGCTGATGTCAAATCGTGTGAATCTTACCGAATCACTTCGTACTGCTGACTTGGTTATTGGGGCAACCCTCATTCCTGGAGCACGAGCGCCAAAGCTTATCACCCGAGAAATGCTTTCATTGATGATGCCTGGTTCAGTAATTGTTGATGTGGGAATTGATCAGGGGGGGGTAGTAGAAACCTCTCGCCCTACGACCCACAGCGACCCCATATACATAGTAGATGATATTGTTCACTATTGTGTAGCTAACATGCCTGGAGCGGTAGCGCGTACTTCAACCTTTGCGTTGACTAACGCAACCTTCCCTTATGCTTTAGAGTTAGCGAATAAGGGGTTCAATCATGCTTTTCAAGAGAACCCAGCCCTGGCGAAAGGGTTAAATGTATTCAATGGCCACATTACGCATCCTGCAGTGGCGAATGCTCTTGATATGGAGTATGTTTCTTTAAACAAAATTCTCAATTGATACAGTAAGTTCACTAACTCAATTCACTTTTAACAGAACTGATGAAGTCGTCTAACTTTGTTCATCTGCACGTGCACACTTCTTTTAGCTTGCTCGATTCTTCTCTGAGGCAGGATGCCATGTTCAGACGCGCGGCAGAGTTCAAGATGCCTGCTGTTGCCATGACTGATCATGGAAATATGTTTGGGGCGGTTGAGTTTTATAACGGAGCAAAAAAACATGGGCTGAAACCCATCATTGGTTGTGAGGTGTATGTAGCCCCAGAAAGCCGTCATGATAAAAAAGAAAAATACGACCTCCGAGACGCTTCTTATCATCTCATTCTTTTAGCTCAAAATGAAAAAGGATACAAAAACCTTCTTAAGTTGGTAACGTTCGGATATATGGAGGGTTTTTATTACAAGCCACGGATTGACAAAGAACTATTGGCAGAATATGCGGATGGTTTAATTGCTTTGAGTTCTTGTGGGCGGGGCGAGATTGCCCACAATATTAATAAGGAGAATATCCCACGTGCCATTAAAATGGCCAGCCAGTACAGGGACATTATGGGGCAGGATAATTTTTTTCTCGAACTCCAGAATCATAAAATGGAATATCAAGAAAAAATAAATGATGAACTAGTCAAGATTGGAGATAAACTTTCTCTACCTGTGGTTGCAACGAACAATTGTCATTATTTGGACCGTGAAGATTTTCATGCTCATGAGATTCTTCTCTGCCTGCAGACTGGCAAGACTATGAGTGACCAGTATCGCATGCGTTATCCCTCCGATGAATACTACTTTAAATCACCCGAGGAAATGTCGGAGTTGTTTCGAGATACTCCGGAAGCGATAGAAAACACTTTGAAAATCGCAGAACGGTGTGAGTTGGAATTAGATTTTGATAAGCTTAATTTTCCAGATTATCCAGTTCCAGAAAACTACACTCTTGAATCTTATTTAATAGAGCAGACAAATAAAGGATTGGATGAACGGTTTCACGAGATGACCCAATATGACATAACCTACGAGCCGTCGCTTTATAGAAAAAGGTTGCAAGAGGAGCTTGATATTATTGAGCGGATGGGATACCCCGGGTATTTCTTAATTGTGTGGGATTTTATAGGTTACGCTCGAAGAAATGGGATTCCGGTGGGTCCTGGTCGCGGTTCTGCTGCAGGAAGTCTGGTTGCCTATTCTCTTTGTATAACGGACATTGACCCACTTCGGTACGACCTCCTTTTTGAACGGTTTTTAAACCCTGAACGAGTCAGCATGCCTGATATTGACATCGACTTCTGTATGAACAAGCGTGACGATGTTATTAAATATGTCAGTGAAAAGTATGGAGGTAGTCAGAACGTGGCACAGATAATCACGTTCGGCAGCATGAACGCGAAGGGAGTTTTAAGAGATGTGGGGCGGGTTTTAGATATGCCTTATGGAGAAGTTGACAAAATAGCAAANATGGTTCCTAACCGGTTAAATATCTGTCTCAAGGATGCTTTTAAAGAAGAGCGACGCTTTGAGAGCATGAAAAGAGATAATGAAAAAGTGACAGAACTGCTCGATATTGCTTTAAATTTAGAAGGGCTACCTCGCCACTGCTCTACTCATGCGGCTGGTGTTGTTATTTCTTCAAAACCCCTGACAAACTTTCTCCCTTTATATAAATTCCCAAGTAAAGGTAAGGGAGACCAGGATGAAGTCGTAACTCAGTATTCGATGGGGAGCGTTGAAAAACTAGGTCTGTTAAAAATGGATTTTCTAGGCCTTAAAACTCTTACCGTAATTGATAACGCTCTCCGTCTTATAAAAGAATCACTAGGAGTGGATTTGAATATTGCAGCGATTCCGATGGTCGACCCGGAGACTTATAAACTTCTTTGCAGTACTCGTACGCTAGGTGTTTTTCAACTGGAAAGTTCTGGTATGCGTGATTTGCTCAAAAAAATGCAGCCCGATTGTTTTGAAGATATCATTGCGCTTCTTGCTCTGTACAGACCCGGCCCGCTAGAGAGTGGAATGGTGGACGATTATATTAAGCGAAAACATGGCAGGCTTGAGGAGAAATATGAATTGCCCCAATTAAAAGATGTTCTCAAAGAAACTNATGGAGTTATTCTCTACCAAGAACAGGTAATGAGAATAGCCAGTATTTTAGCTGGATTTAGTCTCGGCGATGCTGACCTTTTGCGACGAGCTATGGGGAAGAAGAAACCCGAAGAAATGGAGGCCCAGAGAGAAAAATTTATTACTGGCGCCGAGGGGAAAAATATCGATATTAAAAAAGCAACAAAGGTGTTTGATCTTATGGAAAAGTTTGCCGGATATGGATTTAATAAATCGCATAGTACCGCTTACGCACTAGTTTCATATCAAACGGCGTACCTGAAGACTCATTATCCGCTCCAGTTTTTTGGCGCGCTCATTACGGCCGATATGGATAATACGGATAAGGTCAGCCGATATATNAATGATTGTCGTGACATGAAGATTAAGGTTATGCCACCTGCGGTAAATGAGAGCATGAAAGATTTTACCATAGCAGACAACCACTTGATTTTTGGACTCGGTGCGATTAAAAATGTTGGGTCGAGTGCTATTGATTCCATTATTAAATCTCGGGAAAAGAGAGGGCAGTTTTCTTCGTTAAGAGAATTATGCGAGAGTGTTGACTTGCGCCTTGTCAATAAGCGGGTGGTTGAAAGCCTCGTTAAAAGTGGTGCTTGTGATTCATTAAACCAAAATCGGGCCGTAATGATTGAGGACATACCTAATGCGATAGAATTGGGACAAGCAAAGCAAAGAGACCATGAACTTGGGCAGAGCAGTATGTTCGAAGTTTTTGAGGAGGAAAAAGAAGAGGAGGGGAACGCAAGTATTGCTGAAGACTGGAGTGACCACGAGCGCTTGAAGTTCGAAAAGGAAACCATAGGGTTTTATATCTCAGGTCACCCGCTTGAACAATATACTAACGAATTGTTGTGGTTTACGGATGCATCTTCGATGAGTATTTTGGAAGATAATACGGGCAGGGAAGTGAGTATCGCAGGAATTCCAGATAAAGTTTTGCCCAAGACGACTAGGAAGGGTGACAAGATGGCTATTGTTACCTTGGAGGATTTAAATGGGTCGGTAGAGGTTATCTTATGGCCTGAAATTTACGCTGTCATCGAGAACACTCTATCCGAGAACGATCCAATTTTAGTACAAGGTACCGTTGACTCTGACGGGAATCAGCCCAAAGTGATCGCTAAAAAAGTTTGTTTGCTAAAAGAAGCCAAGGAACACTGGGAGGGTAAGGTGCATATACGATTTCGCACTCTAGGGTTAGAAAAAGACACGCTGAATTCAATTAAAAAAATTCTTGAAAAACACAAAGGCGGTAATGAGACTTTTGTGGAATTNTTATTTCCTAATAATAAAGTGAGAAAACTATCGGTTGAGGAAAACCTCAAGGTTAAACCTTGTGATGAGATTATTCAGGAAATCGAGGCGGTGCTTGGGAAAGATTCAATAAGGTTCGAGTAGTTTTTTCATGTGTTGAAAATTTAANGATTAATGATAAGTAAATGGCATGCTTCCCCGCTCTTTTATGGTAGAAGAGTGAACTTGGTTTGAGAGGTAGAAGTTTTGCCGTATGATTAATACACTCTTATTTTAAATATGAATTTAATGACCAGAGGAAAAATAGAAAAAGTAAAGGTTTTTAAGGATAACTTAGCCAATGGTATGACAGTGGTTGTGGTTGAACAACCACATATCCATAGCATTGAAATGGCAATGTTTGTTCGTTCAGGTTTAAGGTTTGAGAATATGCAGAATAATGGCATCTCTCATTTTATTGAGCACATGCTTTTTAGAGGTAATTCGGCATACCCAAGTTCGTATTTACTCAATCGGGAATTTGAACTTATTGGCAGAGACCTTAGAGCCTCCACTATGAGTGACCACACATATTATGGTTTTAGTCCGCATATCTCCAATATAGATCGCGCAATGAATCTATTCTCCGAGTTTTTTTTGGAGCCTATATTTCCAGAGATAGAATTAGAGCGTGGGATTATTCTTGAGGAATGTTTAGAAGATTTAAATGAGAAGGGAATTGATGTTGATATAAATAATCTTGCTTGTAAGGTTTTGTACCCAGAGGATGGGTTAGCTCGACCTACGATTGGTACTGAGGAAAGTATCAGGAGTATAAATGTGAAAGTTTTAAAGGAGCACTACTCACAGTTTTATACTCCAGATAATATGATTTTGGTGGCAGCTGGATGTGTTGGTCACAAGAGTTTTATTGAATGCGCAAAAAAATATTTTTCTAGATTGGTTGGGAATGGTTTCACTCGGTCGAATCATTTTGATAAAACCTTAAATGAAACCCAACTTCAACCAGCGTTCTTGTTTCAATACGACTCTGATAGCCAAGTTCAGTTGCAAATATGCTTTAGGGCGGTTTCTTATAATCACCCTGACTATTTTATTGCGACTTTGATTTCTCGTTTGTTTGACGATGGCGTAACTTCTAGGTTGCAAAAAGTTTTACGAGAAGAGAAAGGACTAGTTTATTCGGTTGAATGTAGAACAACAAGTTTGCCCGACACCGGCACGGTTGATTTTGACGTGTCTGTTCGTTCTGAAAAAGTTTTTGAAGTGACAAAAATTCTTTTAAATGAAATCAAGAAATTCACTTCAACTGGAACTGAAGAAGATGAACTAGAATTAGTCAAACAACGTTATGGATACGACTTGGACTATGAATTGGATGATCCATATAGACAGATCATCCGTTATGGATTTTGCCACCTTTACTCCACCGAGTATACTGTTGAGGAGGAGCGAGAAAAAATTTCTAGAATCACCCCGCTGGAAATTCTGAGGGTGTCGCGTGATATTTTTGTTCCTGAAAAACTTAATTTTGTTCTCGTTGGCCCCTATAGTTCCGACTTAGAAATTAGCTTGCAACAGCTAGTCCAGCGAATTCTGACACCTTTACAGATTATTTTTTTTCAAATTGATGCTTATGAAACGATCAAAAAGTTATACTTTTTGTTTTTTCTTTGTACTGATGTTGTTTGGGATGGTTATGACCTTTGTCTCAGGCTGTGGTTCGAACTCAATGGAATATTGTGTGGAAACGGGTGAGTGTGAATTAGCGGTAGATGTTGTCAAAATTTCAAGCCGGATACCAATGGATCCAAATGATCCTTTTTGGGCAGACTCTGGTCGTTTTCAAAAAAAAACCATCGAACTGGGCCCCCAAATGATAACAAATCCTAAATGGCCCGATCCTTCTACTAAAGCAGTCAACATATCAGCAGTTCAGAATGATTCTGAAATCGCCATTTTATTAGAGTGGAACGATACGACTATGGAAAATAAAATTGAGGTGTCAGCTACTCATACGGACCAAGCCGCAATTATGTTTCCCCTGCATCCTGGTAAGGAAGTTCCTTTGATTACAATGGGAAGTGAAAACGAAATTGTTAACATTTGGCAATGGAGAGCAATTTGGGAAGCTTCTTTGCTTCCAGAATCTCGAGATAGATATAGGGGGCCAAAAATTCCGACTCCCAACAACATTCGTCGATCTTCAGTTGAGGATTTAACAGCGGCTGGTTTCAGTACTCTTACCACTCAGGACGAGCAAGATGTTTTAGGTCGTGG
>JGI26238J51125_1000666_pt1 | contig 12187 bp, 10 predicted proteins | sample SaaInlV_100m_DNA_FD_51125 | JGI IMG/M metagenome (IMG submission 51125) | reverse complement strand
AAACTAGCAAAACGATGGAAAATATAACTTCCAATACCAATAGATGCTAATGTTTGAGCGCGATCTGAGCGGTCATTCCACCAATTATGAAGGCCTAGTACTGCGGTTAAAGGAAATATAGCAAGTAAATATGTGACCGCTTTTGAGGGNTTTTTTGTTTTCTCTCGCTTACGCCTTAATCTATCGATTTTCCATTTTTCATAGGCATCCCCGATTCCTTCCGGCATAATCATCAATACTGCAACAAGGAAAATATAGGGCATTACTCCGTCCATTGCGGTATAATTAGAACGGCCTAGTGGGCTACCAATTCCTATCAAGATAGGAGACGAAAGGGCCCTAACAAAGCCCACTATTAATGAAGCAATTATTGCCCCGGGAATCGAACCTATAGTTCCCAATACTATGACAGCGAAAGAAGGGAGTAATAATGTGAAAGCGGTTTCGGGGTTATATCGTAAAGTTATTGCAAAAATCGCCCCTCCTAAACCAGAGATTCCAGCGGAAAGGAAAGCGCTTGTTAATTGGACGCGTTCGACATTGATGCCGCTACTTGCTGCCAGCTCCGGATTATCTGCAACTGCTCGCATTTTCCTTCCTAGTCTTGTTTTTGTTAGCAACAGAAGTAGTATTGCGACAGAAGAGAAAATTACAGCTGGAACTATTCCTTTGTAATATGCATAGTTTGTAGTTGCACCTGTTACGCAATCTACATTTGTATCATACATTTCAAAGAATGGCTTGGATACTTCACTAACAATTCGAGATAAAATCGGCTCTCCAGTTGTTTCATCGATTCCTGTTTGTTCGCAATTGTAATGATTGTATGTTTGGGCACTATCATATCTATTATCACCATCTAAATCTGTAAACGACTCAAACAAACCATTTGTCCCTCTATCATATATCCCATTTCCATTCGCATCCCAAAAGGGTTCGGCTGGAGCAAGCCCTTGGGTTCTATCTCCTAAATTGAAACGAAATTTNGTTGTGGGAAGTTCCCACCTCATTGTTGGCATACGCCAATCTGAATCTGGCTCAAACATATTTCTTGATGCTCCAAAACGTAAATATGTCAATGCTCTAAGAATTAATGCTACACCTAGAGAAGCGATCATCATAACTTGAGGNGATGCTCTTTGTTCGCGAAAACCCCTATACACGAGTCTGTCGATCATAATACCAGCAAAACCAGTTAGAATAAATGCAGCAAGAAGTGACCAAGATAGCAATGACCATGTTAAAACTCCATCCTTAGGGGCATCGTATAAAGGTACGAAATAATCACTCCAAACCATCACCATAGCCAAATACATACCAATCATAAAAAATTCAGATTGCGCAAAATTACCGTATCTCTGAACTTTATATGTTAGAGTTAAACCAATAGCAATAGCAAGATAGGTAGATGCCCAAGTTAAAGTTCCTGTACTGATAGAAATTAAATCCAGCGTTATTGTTGCTCTTGTTTCAAGACCTTGGAGTAAGGCTTCTAATGTTAGAAATATTACGCCTAACATGAATAAAGGGGAGAAATATTCCCAATGTCCTAATTCGACTTGGGGGGATATCATCAAAAAATATCTTTATTACAAGAAATCCTGCACTTATTGATTCTAATATTTGTAATAGCCAAATCAAATCAGTTGGTAATTTATCTAGGAGAATGATATCAAGAAAATTTAGGCCCCCATATCCGTAAGATAATCCTAAAAATAGTGAGTCGAAGAATAAGAATAATACAAGAAATACTCTCTTATTAAGAGTTGAAAGTTGGTTATAATTTTCACGTATTTGTTGGAGCATTACCTACACACACACACATACTAAATCATAACTTTGAGTTTAAAAAAAAAGGGCAGTGTGGCGGATTTACCGCCACACTGCTTTACGTACTTGATTAATCTAAAAGATTATTCAAGACATTCCGTTTGCTGGGTCCCAACTACGGTTACAAGTAAAGGCGACATTACCATCTGCATCTTCTGTGAAGTCTCCAACACAGTATCCTGCACCAGGACTGTCTCCATTAGCAAGGAAAGAGATTGTTCCACTCGCTCCCTCTAATCCTTGACCTGTAGCCATGATTACTTGACTCAATGTAGCTGAAGGAGATGCCATCTGTGCGAACGCACTTAATGCCATTACAACAACTCCATCGAATGCTTCAGCAGTATAGATACCACCAGCACAATCAGTAGATTGTGCACAAAGACCTGCGAATACATATCCTACAGTACCCATTGATCCAGCCGCTGGCTTTGTAGCAATTACGCCATCAACGCTAGCAGATGTATCTGCCGCAAGACCTTCTTCAGCAATTCCGTCTCCACCATATACTTGGCCAGACCAACCTTGTGAAGCCATCTCATCAAGAATCATTCCACCATCTGCAGCATATGACACTAATACAGCAGAAGTACATCCGCTGTCAGTCATTGCTTGAACTGCTGCTGAGAAATCAGTTGTTGTTTCTTCATATCCGATAGTTGTACATAGGTTATATCCTGCTGCTGAGAAATCAGCAGAGAATGAGTCTGCAAGACCTGAACCATATGCGTTGGTCATGTGGATTAATCCAACAGAGCCATCTGCTGGCATATCTGCTTGTACTACTGCACTAAGTGCTTGACCTTGTAGAGCGTCACTTGGCACTACGCGGAAGAAATCAGGGTAAGCAGTTGCATCGGAAAGTGCTGGGCTAGTACTTGCATAGGAAATCTGTGGGATTCCTGCTGCAGATAATACACCATTTGCTGCCATTGAAGCACCAGAGCAAGCTGCTCCAACTACTCCTACGACGCCTGCATCAACTAATGTTTGAGCTGCAGTTCCACCCATAGTTCCATCACAACCTGAGTCAGCATATACTATCTCGAACTGAACCATGCTGTTCCATCCGATTGTATTAGCTATACCAAGAGCAATTTGTGATGCAGCTACGAAGCCCATTGCGTATACAGCAATAGGTCCTGTTGCATCGTTAAGGAAACCAATCTTTACAGTAGCGCCCATGAAAGTTGCTGCTGCAAGTCCACCAGTAGCAGTCCATATATGATTACAGTTGAAGTAATCTCCATATGTTGGTACATGATTGAAAGAACAAACATCGTATCCACTTCCTGTAACGTCTCCGTTATCCATGAAGTTGTGTACGCCGCTTGCACCTGCGTAATCTACACCGACCATCTTCAGATGCATTGCCATATTAGCACCATCTTCGTGCATAGCTGCTTCTCCGATCATCATTACTGCGTCGAATGCTTCAGCAGTGTAGATTCCAGCAGCACATACAGCATCTTCTGCACAAGTTGCTGCGAAATCTCCTGATCCTGCTTCTGCTGCTCTAGGCATTGTTACTTGAACGCCGTTTGCAGCTGCTGGATTAGTATAATCTAGAAGGGCGGATTCGCCTGCTATTCCATCAGCACCGAATACAGGAATTGTNGCTCCCATTACTGCCATAGTCTCGATTATCATTGCACCNTCAGCAGAATATGATGCTAGGACTGCTGAGTCACAACCTGCATCTACTACTGCTTGAACTGCTCCTGCGAAATCTGTAGCGGTATCTTCATACCCTGTCTTTAGACAAAGTGTCATACCCATATCAAGCCAGAATGACTCAAATGAATCTGCAAGACCTGCTCCATACGCGTTAGTCATGTGGATTAATGCTGGGCTAGTTACACCACTTGCTGCAACCATATCAGCCATAGCATCGCCTTGAATAGCGTCACTAGGGACAACACGGAAGAAATCAGGGTGTGCTACTGCATCGGATAATGCTGGGCTAGTACTTGCATAGGAAACCATTGGGATTCCTGCTGCTGAAAGTACTGCGTTAGCACCCATTGATGCACCAGAGCATGCTGCTCCTGCCACTGCTACTACTCCAGCGTCAATCAATGATTGAGCTGCAGTTGCTGCTGCTTGTCCATCACATGCTGAATCTGCTTCAACAATCTCGAAGGTATATCCATCATTTGCAGCAGTTAGAGTTGATGCTGCTGTTGTGGAAGCAAATGTGAATCCGCCTGCATATACTGAAATAGGTCCAGTTGCATCGTTAAGGAATCCAATCTTGATTGTAACATCAGAAACTGGAGGTACGAACATTGGATTTGCTGCATTCATGTAGTGTGCAGCCATCTCATCAGCGATTGCATTGCCGATATCTACGTCGAAACCAACTGCGTTACCGCTTGCATCTAAGTTCTCAAACGGAGGGTAAGATGTATCAGAGCAGAATCTTAGGTTACCTGTTTCTAGAACATGTGCTAGTCTGCTACCTTCTGTTGCCATAGGGTATGATGTTGCTGTGTTAGCATCTGTATCGTCAGTTAGTACAACTGCACCGTCAAACCATGCACCGAAGATTAAATCATATTCTCCAGAATCGATTACTGCAGTAATTGCTACGTTAATCGCTGCAAGAAGTTCTGAATCACCATCATCGACAGCAATACCGAATGTCTCATCTGAGAAAGTAACCATTAGNTCACCAGCTAATGCCAATACAGGAGAGTCTCCCATAGCATAATCTGCGTCACCGTTACTTACGGATGCTGTAACTGAAGGGAAATCAGCATATGCAACAATTGTCGCTAATGGCAAATTATCTGCTGCCCACAAATCTGAAGTTGTTCCAGATTGTACAGCAACTCTTGTGCCTGCCATATTTAGATCAAGTGCGTCAGAAATCATTGCTGAACCTGTAGCACCGATTACACCTTGGCTACTAGTGTAGTAACCACGTGTGAAATCGACCACAACTTCTCTTTCATCAGTCTTGGTCATAGCGGAAAGGATTGCGTCACACATCTCTCCGGCGTTCAGGTTGGGGATAATCGGGTCCCAATCAGAAGTTACGAACACTGAGGCTACATCTGCAGCCGGTGTTAATGTCCACTCTTCCACTATTGGTTCTGGGTCATCGTCATCTCCGCCTAAGCAACCAGCAAACGCTGCTGCTAGCATACTCAGGGTCATCATCATTGCAATTATTTTTTTATTATTCATAGGATACTCACGTTCCGGTAAGGTCTTCGACGACCTNTAACAGTTATAGAGTCTCTTAGNGATGTATCTAAATATGTCTTTTTGGCTATATTTNCCATAATTATAATATTCGAATATTAAAAAAAACANNATTACGGGGCNATAAGGGAAAATATCAGACAGAGTAATTGATGCAGTAGTTATGACTCCCAGCGCTATGAGTGACACGCCACTAGACTACGCATCCTCGGGTGTAGATATAGATGCAGAGGGAGTTGCAGTGGCTAGTTTAGTAGGGGCACTTTCTGCATCTGTTCGTCAAAAGGGAGAATTTGGAGCACCGGTTCCACTACCTGGTGGTTTTGGAGGAATAATAGAATTCGGAGAAAATAGGCTGGCATTGGCGACTGATGGGGTTGGTTCGAAATTAATGATTGCTAACGATCTTCGAAAATATCAAGGAGTAGGGATTGATTGTGTTGCTATGAATGTAAATGACTTGTTGTGCGTGGGAGCAGAGCCAATCGCTTTCGTAGATTACATTGCCGTCCCAAAAACTGACCCAGCTACTCATGCAATAATCGGAGCGTCTTTGGCTGAGGCTTGCAAAAGAGCAAAAATAACATTAGCAGGAGGGGAAACCGCTACACTCCCAGGTATTGTCACTGAACTTGATCTGTCTGGTACAGCTTTAGGTTGGTTCCCTAAGGGAGATGAGATTACTGGAGAAAACTTAGAGGCTGGTGATGTAATAATTGGCTTACCTAGTAGTGGCATACATTCTAATGGCTATACTCTTGTTAGAGCCATTCTAGAACGTTCAGGCTGTTCCTTAATAGAAAAAGCGCCTTTTAATCCAGAACATCCTCACAGAAATATCGAAAGATTTGAAGAAGGAGATATTACTTTGGGAGAAATTTTACTAAACCCTACTAGGATTTATGTTGATCCATTAATTAATTTAATTAAAGATTGTAGAGATGGAATCGGTCCTTGTAAAATCAGTGACCTAAGGGCTATGGCTCATATCACAGGTGGTGGATTATCTAATTTATTGAGATTACACGATAGTCTCGGTTGGCATATAGATTCGCCTTTGCCAATATTGCCAGAATTTCTATGGTTAGCGAATAATGGTTCGGTTAATGATAGAGAAATGCATCGTACTTTCAATATGGGAATGGGGATGACAATAGCTGTCAACAAAGACGCTGCTGATTCAGTAGAATCTTGGCTTTCTAAGAGACTGCCTGGTTGCAAACGTGTTGGTTTTGTCCATGACGAAGGAAGGAAAGTCACACACATTAATCCAGAAATTATTTTTGAACATTATTAATAGGATGGATTTGTGTTGAGTGAGGGTTTAGTACACCTAGAAGGAGCAACTTTTTTGCGACTTGCAGACAATATTACAAATGATAGTTTAGGGCCNTCTTCTAAAGATTTTCAAAAGGTATTCTATAATCCGGCGATGGCTGGTTCAAGGACTAGAAGCGTCATTTTAATGAAGAATATTATCGATTCGGGGTTCTTAGGTGATTCAGAAATATATGCAATTGACGGTTTAGCTGCTAGTGGTTTAAGAGCCAGAAGATGGTTAAATGAATTACCAGAAGAATACTCGAAAAGGATGAGAGTTACCATTTGTGATCTAAATGAAAATTCATTGAATTGGGCAATGAAGAATCATGAACAGTTCCCCCCCTCGCACGGGGAAGGAATACTTACTCCGAGGCAAGGAGATTTGAGAACTGCGGTACTAGACCAAGGGTGGCACTGGGTAGATGTTGACCCATTTGGTTCGCCAATGCCATTTTTAGATACTGCAATTCAATCTCTAGCTAGAAGGGCTGTGCTAGAAATTAGTGCCACTGATACGGCTGCGTTAACCGGTTCATCAAGAACTGCTTTGATGAGAAGATATGGAGCCAGGGTGAAAACAGACGGTCTAGCACATGACTCTGGAATGAGAGTTTTACTGGCGTGTATTGCAAGAAATGCGGCTAGCCACGACAGAAGTATTCAACCTATATTGTCTATTTGGGATTCTCATCATCTAAGAGTTTCAGTAAAGGTAACTAAATCAATAAAAGTTTCAAATGAATTAGAAGAAAACTTAGGGTGGAGAGTTTCTAGTCCAAAAGTCGAGGAAGTTCAGGCATCGATAGATGCAAAACTAATGCCTCCAAGTTCTCTTGAGTCACTTCCCATGCATTGTTTCTTGCCTCTTTCATATCCCATAAATAGGAAAGACAATCGTGTATCTGGTCCTCTATGGATAGGACAAATAGGAGACGAAAGTATAATGGCGGGTTTCACTGAAGAAATTGCAATGTCTTTGTGCACTACTAGTTTAGATGAAGGTAAATTGTTATCATGGACTGAAAGGGACTTTGAGTTAGAAAAAAGAAGAATACTTCGAAGTATTAGGTATATTCAACAGGAGGCGGAAGTAGCGGATTGTCGTTGTCTAATTTTAACTGATGACTTGGCTAGTTGGCAGAACCAAGGATCACCTCCTAGTCCGAACAAAATGATTGAATTAATTCAAAATAAAGGTTTCAAAGCAGCGAGATCGCACTACTCTAAACCATCATTTCGGACGAATGCCCCATGGGANATTATTGTTGAATGCTTGAATGAAACTCAACCGCCGATGTAAGACATCTCAATTCGAGGTAGTGCTGCTGTATCTTCTGAACGGATCTCACTGTATCGATCTTTTCTTCGTGTCCATATTGCTGCTATTGCTTCTTGAAGGATTTCATCATTGGCGCCATTATGAATTAATGCCCGAATATCATGGCCACCAGATGCAAAAAGACAGGTTACTAATCTNCCATCTGCAGAAAGTCGAGCTCTGACNCAGTCTCCACAAAAAGGCGCTGTTACTGAAGAAATAAATCCTATCTCTCCTGAACCATCACTATGNGCCCATCGGACTGCTACGTCACTACTNTTTGTTGGTTNGACTGAAACTAAATCGAATTCTTTCTGAAGATGTTGAAGAATATTCTCAGTCGGTACAACTTGCCCTAGTTGCCAACCATTAGTACGTCCTACATCCATATACTCAATGAATCTGACAACGATTCCTGTGCCTCTAAAATGATTCACTAATTTACTAACCTCTTCCTCATTAACCCCTCTNTGTACAACACAATTAATTTTTACAGGAAAAAGGCCAACGCGAACTGCTTCATCTATTCCTTCTAATACCGAATCTACTGAAATATTACTATCAGACATTTGTTTATGGAGTTCAGGATCTAATGCATCTAAACTTACAGTTACNCGATTTAGTCCGGCTAAATGGAGCGCTTTGGCGTTTTTTTTCAGTAATGAGGCGTTGGTGGTTAATGCAATATCGATATCTAATTTAGAAAGTTTTTCAATTAGTTCTGGTAAATCTTTTCGGAGTAGAGGTTCTCCCCCCGTAATACGAACTTTCTCTAAACCTAAAGGAATACAAGAGCGGACTACTTTCTCTATTTCATCAAATGAAAGAAATGCTCTTTTGGGTAAAAATGTATGATTCTCATCGAATCGTTCTCTTGGCATGCAATATCTGCAGCGAAAATTACACCGATCCGTTACAGAAATTCGTAAATCTTTCAGAGGTCTGCCAAATAGATCAATGACCTCCGAGGCAGACATGGTGTGTCGTAAGGAACGAGACTCATGACTCTTGCCTGTTTGAGGACAGGTTGAATAAAGGGTACCCATTGCAACACATTGAGTAACATGCTGGATATAACAGAGAAAGCTCAGGAGATGTTGAATCAATATCTATCTCAAGGAGAAGATGCGGACCTAGCTGTCCGTATCGAAATAGTTGGAAGAGGTGCGAAGGGTTTCAATTATGATTTACAATTAGTCCCTCTAGGAGAAGCTAAGGAAGGAGATTTTCAAACTGAGGCAAATGGATTAAAATTATTAGTTGCGGAAAGAAGTGTGCAGTACATCAACGGCACTACATTAGATTACAAAGAAACTCTGATGGGAGGGGGGTTTGCATTCGATAACCCTAACCCTCTATGGATAGATGAACTATCTCAGAGTGTAGCAGATGTGATTGCAGAACATGTAAACCCCGCTGTTGCATCTCATGGAGGTCATGTAGATTTATTGGGAGTCGATGAAGGTAAGGCATACATCGCTTTTGGTGGTGGTTGCCAAGGTTGTGGAATGGTAGATGTTACATTAAAACAAGGAGTAGAAGTTATGATTACAGATAATGTACCTGGAATCTCAGAGATTATAGACACCACAGACCATACTGCTGGAACAAATCCATTCTATTGATTAAAATATCATTTGAACTTCATCATCGTCATCATCATTATTAGGCGCTGGCAAAGATGTTTGCTGTGCGCGATTGAATGCTTCTCTCACACGCTCTTCAATATTTCTTGCATCATTCAACAGATCTTGAATCGGGATTTCTCTATCGAGTAATTCGCTCACGCCCTCCACTGCGATAAGTGCAGCACGTGCATCGGGATACATCGGATTGCACTCAGCCAGCAGAGCGGACACTTCCAAGCCTCGACGTTCGCCTTCAGCGATTAGATAACCTGCAATACCTGATACAATTCCTTGTTGGATACGGCGAATACCTGCTTTATCTAATTGGTCTCGACCTTCTTGAGTGGAGGAAACACCCCATAATTCGCCTTCCTCTTTAATTCCAAGTTCATTACTTATGACTCCGTCAACTACAATTAGACGATCAAAACCACCCTTTGTAAACCATTCAAGTACAGTTTCGCCAAAATAAACATCTTTTTCATTTGGAAATTGTATTTCTGAAGTAAATACACCTAATCCTTCGCCTTGATAAACTCGAACAGGGTGCTTTGGTACTGAGTCATGAATTAAAGCAATTGCTGGGAAATGAGGGTGTAAAACGGTTCCCATGACATCTAAATCAAGAGCACTGATCAAATGAGATGTCGTAATTACACCTACTGATCCAACTGTTGAGAATCCGCAAATTGCAGTTCCGCCGAGGCGGCTGGGGTCAGCTTCTGCGTGCAAAACTAATGGATAACCGGCACTATTGTCGCTACTCATCATACATCGCAGTGAGTTAGTTATCTTAAATCTCACAGTTATAAAATCACTTTTTGTTAAAAAATAATACTAGGATTTAACTAAATAGGCGNCGCCGGTAATAATATGAGTGCAATTGAGGAATCAGGAATGGGACGGATTTACATCAAAGTTGGTTCAGATATTATTGATTTNACTGGATCTGCGAAAGAAGTTAGTGATGGTTGGTTGAAAATCAAAGAAGATGGNTCATGGACTGCTAATCTTTCTGCAATTAGAAATGCCCGTGACTTAGCTGTTGAAGAAGCGGCCCAAAGAGCTATTCAAACAGGAATACCAGAACGTGGGTCTGCTTTTAGGAGAGTTCTAGATTCCTGTGGGATTGAAAAAACTGGGGATGTTATCTTAGCCACAATACATTACCTAAGATTTGTAGAAAAGGAAACAAATACTCCCCCTAGAGAATTGAAAACATTAGTTTCTCAATCTGGAAAATGGAGTGAGGAAGAGGTAGAGAAATGGAACCTTTCCTTGTACATCAATAGAATGTTAGAAGGCGGGGTTTCTGGAAAGAAACAAGAACCGTTATTAGAATATCCAGCCGGTATGCCAAAGAAAAATAGGTATGTTGTTTTGACAGATGCTGGACGGAATTATCTGGAGAGATTATCTCGTGACTGAAAATAATACTGAAAGAAAAGATTGGTCATATACATCTCACATAGGTGAGGATTTACGAGGTATAGATTTGTCAGGAGCAGATTTGAGAAGAGCGGTATTTGATGGTGCTGATTTAGAAGGAGCAGATCTTTCGGGAGCAGACCTTAGAAAAGCCTCTTTCAAACAAGCAAATTTAATGAAAGCAGCCTTTGATAATGCGGACATGCGAGATGCTATTTTTATTAAAGCTAGGATGAATCTATCAAATTTTCAAGGAACTAAGTTAGATCGGGCAGATTTACGTGGTATAAGAGGAAGGTATGCAATTTGGAGAAATGCCAACTGGTGGGATGCTAAAATGAATGATGATCTCCGTGGTGCTTTATCGAAAAAATGGCCTAAAGAATAACTTTAATTATTTTACAATTATTTTAGAAAGGCCTGTTCGAACCCATTCTGGAACTAATATTTTATCTTTAATTGAATCCATATTTGTACAAACGGTAGTTTGTGTTGCGCTCCAACACAATATCTCATCCTGGTTAAAAATCTCAATAAACCAAGTAATTGATGTATTGCCAATATTTTTTACAGAAATATTACAAACGGCTGTATCGCCATAACTAAGAGGGTGAAGGAAATTTGCTTCGCTATGGACCAAGGGGAATCCTATTCGGTGCTTTTGCAATAATTCGTTGTAATGAATATTACAAGTATATTCCCAAGACTCCTCGTAAAAACGATGGGCTAAATCCCAAAATCTAGGGTAATATACAATGCCTGCTAAATCTACCATGGGGAAATCAATTCGTCTGGATGTGGCAAAAGCCATGCTCTACCGTAATATGTCAAAGCCTTGAAATCTATGGAAGAAGATTTACTTTTGTTCGACTCTTGGGAATTTTTCAGAAGGATTTCTTTGAAAATTTCTAAAGGAGGGGATAAGTAAACCTATAGTAGTAGTCAAAACCATGAATGAAACAGCAATGGAATAAGTTGTCAAGACATTTGTGAGCGATATTAACCAACCTCCAAGAAGTGGCGCAATGGGAAGAAAGATTAGAGAACCTACTGCATCTAAAGAATTTACTCGACCTCGGAGATGTTGATCTACGCTATCGGACATTGCTGTCCTCCAGATTACCATCAAAGAGCCTCCTAGAATACCTTCTAGTAATACGAATATTAATACTGCCCAAAATGGAATTGGCATAGCCCAAAATAGCATACACCATGCAATAGCCCCTATGAAAATATAGAATACCAAACCTCTTTTTTCTTTGGGAACTGGTCTAATACCTGCAAAAGCAGAACCAATCATTGCACCCGCTGCGCCGACTGCTCCAAAAATGCCATATGACCGAGCACCCAAATCTTTCGATTCAATCAAGAAAGGAACGCCTATCTCTATCATTGAGTCCCAAAAATGCCAAAACATGAACATTAAGATACCCGCAAATAACCAAGGCTG
>JGI26238J51125_1000654_pt1 | contig 12275 bp, 10 predicted proteins | sample SaaInlV_100m_DNA_FD_51125 | JGI IMG/M metagenome (IMG submission 51125) | reverse complement strand
TATCAAATTAGAGATCTTAGCGAATTGGCGCAGGTTGTTTCAGGTGTTGAGTTTACTCAAATTGATCCAAGAAGATCCACTATTATTATGCGTGGTCAAAAATTGGATCCAGATGGCGGTAATGATCAACCAATTCAAGGTTACGTTGACGAAGTTCCACTTCGATCAGGAGAAATATTTCTGCAAATGTACGATACAGAGCGTGTAGAAATTCTTAAAGGTGCTCAAGGAACTCTTCAGGGAGTTGTAAGCACTGGTGGAGCTGTACAAATCTATACTCGGTCAGCACAAGTTGGCAGCGATAAGAGAAACGGTTATGTAAAAACTGCATGGGCAGACAACATGACTTCTATTGTTGAGGCGGCAAGTGACCTCCATTTTTCCGACACCTTATCTATGAGGGTTGCAGGAGTTAGAAATAACAATGAAGGCAAAGGCGTTAGAAATATCAGAACAGCTGTAAATGAAGATCACAGCTATGACTCCGGAAGAATCAGTCTCTCATGGGAGCCCTCAGATGAGCTTTCAGTGAGATTTAAATATCAAAACATGGAAGTTGATTCCATTTACCCTCAACCAGTTGCCGGTTCAAATGGGGCATTCCCGTTTGATGCTTTTAAATTTGTTACAGGATTCTCTAATCCTTATTTCCCTCCAACATCAGTTGATTATGCTGGAGCTGCTAATGCTTGGGTCTCTACTATTGGCGCACTGGCTGGCGCTGCAGCTGCAGGTCAATTGGCATTCTTGCACAGACCTAGCTATGCAGACATCCCTGCAGATGGATTGAAACCAGAGGATGGCGTTGCTTTGCATTATCAAAACCCAAGGCAAAATACGAGTGCTGAAGTTCATAATTTAATGATTGATTATGATATGGGCAGCCATGCTTTAGCATTGAGATGGTCTGATTCTCAATCTGATTCCATGGGTCTCATTGATAGAGATTATGCTGGAGCCTACACTTATGGTTATCCGCAAGAAGTAAGAACCAACACAGGCATAGAAACTATTGAGATGAGGATTTCAAATCAAGATAACGACAAGCTTGAATACACAGTTGGGTTCTTCTCAAGAGATTCTCAAACATACACAGATGCTGATTTAGATGTATCAATGGATAGGTATGAAGTTGCTCCAGGTATGTTTAAACCACTTGTAGGGTTTGAATACAAAACACCACATCAAGCCTGTCTTGCTGAAAGAGCAAGCCCTGGATTATTTGCCGCGAAACCAGTTGTTTCAACTTGCATGGGCATACCGGTAGATAATAAAACAGAAGCTTGGTTTGCAAACTTTAAATATAATTTAACTGAGAAAACATACATACAATTTGGTATGAGAGACCAAGAAATTGTTGGGTACAGAGCACAAAACCTTTATCTCCCAGTTACTGCTCTTGTAACAGCGGCGTCTGGTGGTGGAATGACGATTCCAAGAATTCCAGCAAATCTTCAAAATTCTAACAATGATTCAACCACTGGTAGCTTTAAGATTGGCCATTATTTAAATGATGATGTGATGTTGTACGTCTCCACAGAAAGTGGATTCAGAAGTCCGGGTGCAACGATCTCACCTGTTGCAATTAATCCTTCACTAATTACTTTTGAAGAAGAAGAAAGTGACATGACTGAGATTGGAATGAAAGGTACTTTCATGAATGGCAGATTAAGACTGAATGCTGCTTACTATGACTATGAGTTTGATGGCTATCAAACAAAATGGGATAACATCACAGCGAGAGCCTACACTGCAGCTGGTCCAGGAGTGGTTCAACAAATCCAAGGTGGACTTTTTAATAACAATGATGCATCTATTTCAGGTATAGATCTTGAGTATGCATACGTTGTTAATGCTGACCTTACATTGGGTGGTAGTTATACATCCACTGACAGCGAATATGCTGCAGGTTCAACTGGGTATGCCAATGACCCTTCGTATTCAGGCTTAGCAGCGGCGACCAGAGATGTTAGCGGACAGCGAGTCAATGATGATGCTGAATCCTCCCTAACTTTCTACCTAGATCACACTGTTCCTGCTTACTGGGGCGGTGAAAGATACACTAGGTACAATGTTAGCTGGAGAGATGAGAGAACTAGCGCTATTAACCCTGAACTAAAAATCAAAGCTTTATATCTAGCGAATATTATTGTTGGATGGAAATCTTCTGATGGAGTCTGGGATGCTAGCTTCTTTGTGAAAAACATCACAGATGATGTAGATCTTTCTCATATTCAAGCTTTTTACTCAGATTATCACTTACCAGGTGGCGGAAGTTTACCTTCTAAGTTTTATGCAGCTAATACCAATATGGGAAGACAGCTGGGAGCTCAGCTCGTATATAACTTCTAATAAATTGGTCTAATGAGACTTTTTAAACGGCAACTTAGGTTGCCGTTTTTTTTATAGAAATTTAAATGAAAAATATATTTTTTACATCTCTTGCTTTGATTTCTTGTTTTATAGGATCTGCTGAAAGCATCTCTTATCTATTAGAGGATAGAGAGCCATGCAGCATTTATGCAGAGGAGAAAATGCCATTATTTGGAGACCTGCATGTCCACACTGCTTTATCATTAGATGCCAACACTCAAGGAACCCTGAATACTCCTGACGATGCTTACCGTTATGCTCAAGGCCAATCACTTTTTCTTCAACCCTACAATTCCGATGGGACGAGTTCGCGGATCTCAAAACTAAAACAACCATTAGATTTTGCAGCCGTGACAGATCATGCTGAGCTTTTGGGAGAAGTGAGAATGTGTTTGGATTCCATGAGCTTTAACTTTAATGGTTTGCAATGCAAGGTGTATAGAAATTTTCCAAAGCTCTCCTATTTTTATATGAATGCTAAAGCCAGCTTGCGCAAGCCAATGGGCATGTGCGGTGATTCTAGAGAAGCTTGTTTAGATGCTGCGCAAGCACCTTGGCAAGAGACAATTCAAGCAGCTGAAGATCATTATGATAGATCGGAGGATTGCAGCTTTACAACTTTTGTAGGTTACGAGTGGACTGGAGCGGCTTATTCAGGGAATAACTTGCATAGAAATATAATCTTCAAAAATTCAAATGTTCCTTTTCAGCCCATAAGTTTTTATGAAGCTCCATCTCGAGAAATGCTTTGGACGCAGCTAGATGATAATTGTTCAAGTGATTGTGATTACATGGTGATTCCTCATAACTCCAATCTTAGCAATGGCTATATGTTTGAAAAACCATCGCAAGATGAAATATATCTTCAAAATACTAAAGAGCCATTGGTAGAAATTTTTCAACATAAGGGCAGTTCGGAATGCGCTATAGATCCTAAAGACCCAATGTGTAATTTTGAGCAACTACCTTATAAAGATTTTAAATCTAAGTTTCGCAAGAATCTTTCCAATTCACCAAAATCAAGCTTTGCGCGCGACGCATTAAACCAAGGACTGCTTATGAAAGAGGAGCAGGGGATCAACCCTTTTAAACTGGGGTTTATTGGAAGTACAGATACCCATCTTGGAACTCCTGGCTCAGTTGATGAGGAATTTTTTCAAGGCCATGGTGGAGCTGGAAAATCATTTAGAACGAGCATTCCTGAAGGATTGCCCGATGACATTGAATTTAATCCAGGTGGTCTTGCTGTAGTTTGGGCTGAAGAAAACAGTAGGACATCAATTTTTAATGCGCTTCAAAGAAAAGAAGTTTATGGAACCTCAGGACCACGTTTTTTAGTAAGGTTTTTCCTTGGAGATGATTTTAGCGAAAACCTATGCGATCAACCAAATGCAATTGCTAGCTCGTATAAAAATGGAGCTCCAATGGGAGGAACATTAAATTCAAAACAGATGTCAAAGGCAAGAATTTTTGTCTCTGCCACTGCAGATGCATCTATCAAAAATCAATTTATTGAAAAGCTACAAGTTATTAAAGGCGTCATTCGCAATGGAGAGATTGAAACTTCTGTTCATGATATTAAAACCCACCCTCCTGCAGATTTAGATTTTGAATCTTGCAATGTCATAGGGTCAGGAGTGAGGTCCATGTGCTCAGTTTGGGAAGACCCAGACTTTAATAATACAGAGGATGCATATTATTATGTGAGAGTCATAGCGAATAAATCATGCCGATGGTCTCATGATCTTTGTTTAAAAAATCCTAGTTACTGCGAAGATAGCAGCGAGAGCTCTGTTCCAAAATTTATTCAAGAGAGAGCTTGGACATCCCCCATATGGCTAGAAAATTCGTAGTATGTTTGACACACTGTTTATAAATATGTTCCATTAGGTTATGAATAAATTAGCTTTGCAGTTATTTTTGGTTTTGGCGTTTATCCCAATTGCGATTTTAATTAGCTCTATTATTATTACTTTAGCACCCTTGTATTGTTGGGGCTTAGCAATTAATGCTTATCGTTTTGGTAATACTAAAGAGTTATATTTTTGGTTGGCAATGGGGGTTGTCGCATTTTTCTTGGCTCTCTTTGTATTAGGAGTCTTGTAAATGCTAAAGGCTTGTATTCTTTTTTCAGCAGCTTGTTTGTTTGCAATTGGTTGCTATGTAATGTTTAAACCTGATTTAAGTGATTTGGGCTTTATACCTGTGGCTGCGACCAATCCTGCAACCGCATCTGAATTTAGATCCTTATTTGCAGGCTCATTTATTGCATACGCTTATCTTTTGGTGCGCTTTTCGTTCTCGTTTAACTCACTTTCTATTGCGCAAACGATTGGATACATAATGGGTTTTATTGCACTTGGTAGAACCGTTAGTTTCTTTTACGAAGGTTTTAATACTTTTGGTTTATTTGTTTTCTTTGGCGAAGTATTTTTAGTAATTGTTCTAATCATGGCTCATCGCAAAAGAAAAAATGAAATCCCTTATTTTTAGTTCTTATTGTTTGCATAAAACTTCTTAACATTTACTAATTCTGTAATATAATTCTTTCTCTTTCTGGGGATGTGATGGAACTGGTAGACATGCTTGGCTTAGAACCAAGTGCCGAAAGGCGTGGGGGTTCGACTCCCTCCATCCCTACCAAATATTTTTATAGGTTTTAAGTATAATAAAGACTACTTAGGACCTCCTACATTATGAAAAACTCAAAGCACCTATTAGATGATCAACAAGCCATAGAAAGGATTTTTGACCATATAGATAACAATACAACTGATCTTGGTGATGAGACTTGGAAGGAGCCAGTCGAGAATTATTTTTCTCAAGAAAGATTTAATCAAGAAATTCAATTATTAAGAAGGCTGCCAGTTCCTTTTTGTCCCTCTGCAGCTCTCCCTGAAAAGGGCAGTTATATTGCAAGGCAGGCATCCGGAACACCGTTATTAACAGTTAGAGGTTCTGATGGTGAAGTAAGGTCATTTATCAATGCATGCAGGCACAGAGGCATGCAAGTTGCTCAAGGAGTTGGTTGTTCTAACAAAGCATTTGTTTGCCCATATCATGCTTGGTCTTATAGCCTTGATGGCAAATTACAAAATATTCCAGGTGAGGAGGCTTTTCCTGGGATTAACAAGAATGATAATGGGCTTGTACAAGTCGAAGCAGTTGAGAAAGGCGGGATCGTTTATGTTCAACAAGAGGGCTCGATAGACAAGGATTTTATTGAAAATGTTTTAGATTACTTTCAACCTGAGCAAGAGATGTTTGATCATAGTGAGGTGAATGATAAAACCAATTGGAAGCTATTAACTGAAACGCTTCTTGAGGGCTATCACATTAAATCGCTTCATAAAAAGACTTTTTTCCCATATGGTCTAGACAATATCAATTTAGTCGAAACTTTTGGTCCTAATTCTAGAGTTATCTTTCCTTTTAGGCGAATTGAAAAACTTAGGGAATTAAAACCCGAGGAAAGAAAAATTAATGGAACAGTGACGAAGGTTTACCACCTTTTTCCAAATGCTAGTGTTTCAATGTTATCCAAGCATTCAAACCTAACTGTGATGGAGCCAATTGCACCCAATGAAGTTAAAACAATTACATATTCAATGGTTAATCTAAACAGTTCAGGTCAGAGAATCTTAAATGAAGATGCTCAAAAAGATTTAAAGTTTGTAAATGAGCAGGGTCAAAGCGAAGATCGGGAAGCAGCTCGAGCAATCTTTGAAACGGTCACAGCAAAAGCAAATTCACATCTAACATTCGGATACTTTGAGAAGGCTATAGTCAATTTTCATCAGCATTTAACTAAAATGTTATTGGTATTATTGTTGATTTCTGGCTAACCAAAAATTCAGTTCTCTATTAATGTAACTTTTTAAAACCTTTGTTATTATTAGACCTATGAAAAATTTATCACTGTCACTGCTATCACTTATATTCATCGTTTCTTGCTCTGAAAATGATTCATACTCTGCAAGAGTTCTTAATGCCGACACAGAAAATGAATCATGGCTTTTGCATGGCAGAACCTATGATGAATCCAGGTTTAGCCCGCTCAATGATATTAACGACTCAAACGTTCAAGATCTAGGGTTGGCATGGTCATTTGAAACAGGCACTAACAGGGGACATGAAACAACTCCAATTGTAGTTGATGGGATGATGTTCATAACCGCACCTTGGAGCGTAGTTTTTGCTTTGGATGCAAAGACCGGGAAAGAGCTTTGGTCATTTGACCCTGAGGCAGATAAAGACTGGGCAAGAAATGCTTGTTGTGATGTTGTTAATAGGGGTGTCGCAGTTTGGGGTGATCAAGTAGTCTTTGCAACGATTGACGGCCGTTTAATTTCACTTGATAAAGCGTCTGGAGTCGTTAACTGGGATGTTTTAACCATTGATAAATCTAAACCATACACAATCACCGGAGCGCCAAGAATCATCGATGGAAAAATTATTATAGGTAATGGCGGTGGCGAGTTCGGAGTTAGAGGTTATATTTCTGCTTATGATGTTCAAGACGGTTCTATGCTGTGGAGATTTTTCACAGTTCCCGGTAATCCTGATGAGCCCTTTGAATCAGAGGCTTTGGCAAGAGCAGCTGAGACTTGGTCTGGTGGCAAATGGTGGGAAGTTGGCGGAGGTGGAACTGTCTGGGATTCTATGGCGTATGACCCAGACTTAAATCTCTTATATATCGGCACTGGGAATGGCTCACCTTGGAATAGGTATGTGCGAAGTCCTGGCGGTGGCGATAATCTATACCTTTCATCCATTGTGGCAATCAATCCTGAAAATGGAGAGTATGTTTGGCACTATCAAACTACCCCTGGGGACAGCTGGGACTATACCGCAACGCAACACATGATTCTTGCTGACATGGAGATTGATGGGGAGCAAAGAAAAGTTATCATGCAGGCCCCTAAAAATGGCTTTTTCTATGTGATAGATAGAACTTCAGGTGAGTTTATTTCTGCGAACAACTTTGTTCCAATGAATTGGGCCTCTCACGTAGATCCTGAAACTGGAAGACCCGTAGAGATTGAAGAAACCAATCATAAATCACAACCAGCTTTAACAACTCCAGGCCCACTTGGTGGACATAATTGGCATCCAATGTCTTATAGCCCAAAAACAGGGCTGGTATATATTCCTGCGCAAGAGACATTATTTATCTATTCCACAGATGGTGAATTTAAATACAATCCAAATACTTGGAATCTAGCTCAACAAATAGAAATGAGCTATCTGCCAAAAGACCCGGATGAATTAGCCATGGTTGATTCAGCAACAGTTGGGTATTTGTTAGCCTGGGATCCAAAAGAGCAAAAAGAAGTTTGGCGAGCTCAGTACAAGAGACCTTGGAGTGGAGGCGTTCTTTCAACTGATGGAAACTTAGTATTTCAAGGTACTTCAGATGGAAGGTTTGTTGCTTATGCAGCTGACTCAGGTGATTTGCTGTGGAGTGTTGATACTGGTCAAGGAATTGTTGCACCCCCAATAACTTATAAGATAGATGGCAAGCAATACATTGCAGTTCAAGTTGGATATGGTGGTGCATATGCTTTGATGGGTGGCCTTGAAGCGGCAAATGAAAATCCATCGCGAGATGGCAGAATGATGATTTTTGAAATTGGAGGCACGCAAATTGAGGAACCAGTTGCAACAATAGCGCAATTAAATCCAACAATTGTTGAAGTTAACTCTGATGCGCTAGTGATTGCTAGAGGCGAATATGAGTACCACGAGCATTGTCAGTTTTGTCATGGTGCAGGGGTTATTGGCGGAGGAGTGTTGCCTGAATTAAGAATGTTAGATGCTCAAGGCCATGCTTCATTTTTAGGTAATGTCCTTGGTGGAATTCATGGCAGTGGAATGGCATCATTTAAAGACGTGCTTAATGTCGAACAAGCTCAGCAAATTCATGAATATATTAAACATCAGACTGTTTTAACAGGTTTAGCAACTGCTGCAGACCAGTAAAAAGCATTACTTATTGCCATGGTCTATAATGCTCCATGGATAATAAATACGATATAGCTAAAGATTGGCTCCCTCGCTATACAGGCATGCCTGTAGATGATTTTGGAGACTACATTCTACTCACCAATTTTCAGGACTACGTTGAACAGTTTGCCAATAGGTTTAATGCTGATGTGCAAGGTGAAAACAGACCCATGTCCTCTTGCACCAATGATGCTGGACTAAGCATCATCAATTTTGGAATTGGTTCGCCAAATGCAGCAACGATCATGGATTTGCTAGTTGCACGAAACCCAAAAGGTGTATTATTTCTTGGAAAGTGTGGCGGTCTAAAAGAAACATCCGAAATAGGAAATTTAATTTTGCCTATTGCTGCCATTAGAGGTGATGGAACATCAAATGATTACTTTCCACCAGAAGTACCAGCATTACCTTCATTTAAATTACATAAATTTGTCTCTGACAAAATATTAGATGCTGGCACAGACTATCGAACCGGAGTTATTTATACAACCAACAGAAGAGTTTGGGAGCATGATAAAACTTTTTTAAAGAAACTAAAAAAAACAACCGCTATTGGCATTGATATGGAAGTTGCTACTATCTTTATAGTCGGTCATTACAATGAGATTCCCAGAGGAGCTTTGCTATTGGTCTCGGATGTGCCTGTAACTCCTGACGGAGTTAAAACTGAAAAATCAGACAAAGCCGTAACTTCAAAATGGGCAAAACAACATTTAGAGATAGGAATTCAAGCGATGACAGACTTAAGAAACAGCAGGGACAAGATTAAGCATTTCCGCTATTAGTTTTATTTGAGTCTATAAATTTTTGAAAATAGTCAAAAATCTCCTGAGTTGAAAGCTCTCTTGCCTTTCTCATGACATCATTGGTCTCTAAATTAATCAATTGACCGCTTAGATCCATCACAAAGACTCTTGGGATCCCATCTTTAATAACAGAATCAAAAAAACTAAATAAATCTGTATTTCTTTCGTACTCTCCAACATCTATATGTAAAATATTTGCATATTTTGCAATAAAGCTTTTCACAGAAGGCAGTTGAAGCACCCCTTCAAGCAACCTTGCATCAGGGCACCAATTGGCCCCAAAAATTACAATTGGTTGTTTGCTTTGCTCGATAGTTTTGTTGATAAATTCCTGTAATTCTTGCGTAGAGACCACAGTCTCTAAATAAGGCTCAGGATGAGGAGAGTTGAGGAATTCGCTTGGATTTAATGCTATGTTCATGTCTTTGCAATATCTAAAAGTTTAAAATTTTAAACATTTAAGTGTATTCTAATATACGGATGGAAAAATTAATTAAATATTCATTGGTGTTGACTGGTTTGTACATCACTGTGCGAATAACAGTTAACTTATTTTTTTACGATCAACTACCAATTGCATTTCTTGCTACTGATTTTAATCAAAATCAAATGAATGAATACAGGGCCAGAGTTCTAATACCAGGTTTTTTTCTTACCTTAAATTATTTTATTTATAGATATTTTTCAGGCAAAAATCCCACATCATCTTTATGGCCGATATATGTGATTAGTGTCTCGCTTCTCATAACTCACATCATTGGGTTTATAACATTTATGTCTTTCACTAAAGATCCCATTATAATGTTTATCATAGTATCGATTATTTGTTTTGTAGCCAGAAAAGGGCATAACAAAAGAAAAAATGAAATTTTTTAGGACGTAATATGATTTGGATTGTTAGATTATTTCTACTAACTTATGCTGTCTTGTATTTTGGTATTGGCGCTTGGGCAATGATTGATCCNGTCAAGGATGCGCTAGAGCTTAGCAATGTTCCATCCTTTATGGATGCGGTNGGCTTAAAAGTTAGTGNTGTGATTGGATATTCAGAAGTGGCTGGTCTGTATGGAGGCATCAATATGATTATTGGATTATTGTGNCTGCTTGGACTTTTTAGCAGGGGCATAGCAACTTATGTGTTATCACTTCTTGCATTTTTAACGTTTAGTATTGCGTTAGGTAGATACTTATTTGCATTAATCCCAAGCACGCCAACTTTTTACAATACTTTCTTTATTTTTGAGGTTGTCACTTTTGTCCTATCTCTAGCCTTTTTCTTATATATGAGATATCTATACAATCCCAGAAAGAACGCCCATGTAAAGGACGTAGCTGCTAACTAAGACAATCCCTGCGGTTGCAAATAGAGCGCGCTTGAATTGAAGCTTGGTTAGCGCAAAAGCTAATAAAATAAACACAAGACTTAAGCTCGCAAGAATATAAAAGTCTCTTTCTAAAACTATAGAGCTGAGTTGAACAGATCCAAAAAAACCAATAATTGGGATCACAAAAACCAAATTAAAAACATTTGAGCCAATGATATTTCCTACAACCATTTGATGCTTTCCCTTTCTTAAGGCGGCAACAGTAGCAGCCAACTCAGGCAAGCTGGTTCCAAGCGCAATAATAGTGAGTCCAATAATTAGCTCTGGAATGCCTAGCAGCAATGCAGTATTCTCAGCATAGATTATTGCAATATTAGCGCCTGCAATTAATCCTCCCAAGCCAATCATCGATAAAATTAAGCTTTTTCCAAACTCAGTTGAGTTTGTGTTTTCTTCTTCTACTATCCCATCTGTTTTTAAAAGAACAAACATAAACAACATAAAAAGACCTACAAAGCCCAGGCTTTCATCAAATGAGATAGACCCATCAACAAGGGTTAGACCAAGTAAAATAACTGATAATGCAAAGGGGAGTAAATTCCACAGTTGTGTTTTTGATGCAACATTAAAGTACAGGCAAGAAACCCCAAAAATGAGAGCAATGTTTGATATGTTTGAACCTATTGCAGTCCCAAGCGCTATGTCTTCATTCCCGTTCAGTACAGCAGAAATTCCAACAAATATTTCTGGCGCAGAAGTTCCAAATGCAATCAAAGTCAACCCAATGACAAGGTCACTTATGCCTAAATGTTTGGCTATAATGGATGCGTGATCAACAAATTTATTTGCACCCCAAACAAGAATCGAAATTCCTATTAGTAGCAGAATAATATTTATGGCAAGCTCCATGACAGTATTCTAAAGCTTATGCTATTGAATTCATAATGATTTCAAGAGAACATAAGCATTTAATTAAATTCGCAAGGATAAGCATGAAAATTACAGAACTTTTTAATGTCTCGGGAAAAGTAGCAATCGTAACCGGGGGTTCAAGGGGAATTGGCGAAATGATAGCAGCAGGCTTTTTGGCAAATGGAGTCAAAGTTTATATAACAGCAAGAAAGGAAGTTGCTCTGATAGAAAAAGCTAAGGAATTATCTGATATGTACGAAGCAGAATGCATTCCTGTGCCTTGCGATCTTAGCAGCATGGCCGGCATGGAAGAATTTACTGCATTCATGCAATCCAAAGAAGAGCATATTGATTTCCTTATTAATAATGCAGGGGCTACTTGGGGAGAGCCTTATGCAGAGTATTCAGAAAAAGGCTGGGATAAAGTTATGGATTTAAATGTTAAAAGTATTTTTTACTTAACTCAAAAACTTACTCCTATGCTACGTGTTAATGCGACCTCAGAAACACCTTCACGCGTAATAAATATTGGATCTGTAGATGGTTTAAATGTTCCAGTAATTGAGGCATATGCATATGGAACTTCAAAGGCCGCAGTTCATCATTTAACCAGAATCTTAGCGAAAAGACTGGTTGGAGAAAATATTTTAGTTAATGCTATTGCTCCCGGTCCATATGAGTCAATGATGCTTGGTGCTGCAGTTAACCATGATTATTCGCTAATAGAATCCAGAAATCCAAGAAAACGAATTGGTTCTCCGGAAGATATGGCTGGATTAGTTATATTCTTATGCTCGAGGGCAGGCGCTTATACTGTTGGTGCTGTGATTCAGTCAGATGGTGGCTTGGTTGG
>JGI26238J51125_1000644_pt1 | contig 12421 bp, 10 predicted proteins | sample SaaInlV_100m_DNA_FD_51125 | JGI IMG/M metagenome (IMG submission 51125) | reverse complement strand
ATGGGTGGCTACTATGCACTTAATGATGGTGAGTCAAAGGCTGTTTCAATCGCCATTAAAGAACACTATCAGCCAAGATTTTCTGGGGACAAATTGCCATCAACAAACGAAGGTCTTGTAGTCGCAATTGCCGACAAGCTGGATACAATTACAGGTATTTATGGTATCGGGCAGGCACCAACAGGATCTAAAGATCCTTTCGCTCTTAGAAGGTTGGCATTGGGATTGCTACGAATATTACTAGAAGCTCGAATAGAACTTAACCTAAAAGAGTTGATCGATTTTTCTCTAAACTTGCATTTAAAAGAAGTAGATAGAGATTCCTCTTTGTCAATCTATCAATTTATGATGGAGCGCCTTAAAGCATACTATAAGGATTTGGGTGTAGATGGCAGTATCTATGAGGCAGTTCTTGCAGTTAGTCCCAACTCCCCATTTGATTTTCATCAAAGAGTTGAGGCACTGAATGAATTTACTCAAAAAAACGAATCGAAGAGTTTAATTGAATCCAATAAGCGAATCAAAAACATTCTTAAGGACTTTGAGGGAGATCATGATAATTTAAACTCGAAGAAGCTGATTGAAGAATCAGAGAAAAAACTGTATAGGGCAACTGAATTAATTACTAAGCAATTAAATGAAAAACAAGACTATAAAGCTATTATGCTGGTCTTTACTTGACTTAAAAGATGTAATTGATACTTTCTTTGAAACAGTCATGGTTAATGCCGACGATTTAGAGCTAAGAGAGGCCCGTCTAATGCTTATAAGTCGTGTGAGGGCTTTATTTTTATCGGTAGCTGATATCTCCTATCTATCATCTTAACTAAATGAAAGCACTAATTCAACGAGTAACATCTTCAAGTGTTGAAGTTGATGGCACTAATGTTGGTCAAATTAACAAAGGTCTGCTGGTATTTATTGGTATTGAAAAATTAGATGAGTTATCTCATGCCGACAAAATGATCAATAAAATACTTTCTTATCGAGTCTTTTCTGATGCAAATGATAAGATGAATTTAAGTGTTAGTGACATCAATGGCGATGTCTTATTAGTACCACAATTTACACTTGCAGCAGATACTAAGAATGGTACTAGAGCGGGTTTTTCAACTGCTATGAACCCATTAGAGGCAGAAAATATATACGATTACATGGTAGAAAAATTTAAAACATATCTCAATACTCAGAGTGGAGTTTTTGGCGCTAATATGAAAGTATCGTTGGTAAATGATGGTCCCGTAACCTTTCTTTTAGAATGTTAACTCTTCTCTTGAGTTTTAGATTTCAACTTTATCTTCTTAAAGGTACATCATGAATAATTTTGTTAAAATTTATGGAATTAAGAACTGTGATACTGTCAAGAAAGCGCTAAATTATTTGATTGATAATGATGTTTCTTATGAATTTATTGATTTCAGAAAGAGTCCGCTTTCAAATAAAGAATTTCAAGCAATGATTGACTCAGTTGGCTCGGAGTTGTTAATTAATAAACGTTCAACAACATATCGGTCATTGACAGAAAATCAAAAAAGTAAGATTGATTATGATCTTGTAATGGAGTTTCCTACTCTTATAAAGAGGCCTGTATTAGTTTATGGCGATAATATTATGGTTGGCTATAGTGAGAAGGATTACGAAATATTTTTNACTAAGTGATATTGATTAGTTATTGAGTTTCAAGCTCTTTTCTAACCTCATCCATATCAATAGCTTTGGCTTTTTCTAGGAGATCCTCTAAGTCCTTTCCTGAGATTGAACCAGGCTGAGAAAAAATACCAATACCTTCACGAAAAATCATTAATGTCGGGATTGAGCGAATTCTAAAATGAGCTCCCAGCGCTTGCTCATCTTCTGTATTTATTTTAGCAAAGGTGATGCCATCAACTTTTTCTGAAGTTTCTTTAAAGGTTGGGGCAAATTGCAAGCATGGCCCGCACCATGGAGCCCAGAAATCTATAATTACAATTTCGTTGTTTGCAATTGTTTCATCAAAATTTGATTGCGTAAGATCTAAAACAGCCATAAAACCCCTTTTGTAAAAATCGAAAAAGTATTATAACTTTTTTACTAAAATATTGGCTTGTTTTTCTGTAACTGTTAGAATACTCTAATGAATATATTAGGTATAGATCCTGGTTCAAGAATCACTGGTTTTGGACTTATAAAAGCTGAAAAACTTAAATTTACTTATATTAATAGTGGTTGCATTCGAACCCAAGGTGATTTAAATGAACGAGTTGTTACAATATACTCAGGAATTAAAGAAATTCTTTCAAAGCATGAAGTTGATATAGTGGTTATTGAGAGAGTGTTTATGCGCCCAGATAGACCAAATCCTGATGCCGCAATAAAGCTTGGTCATGCACGAGGAGCAATTATTTCAGCTGCTGGAGGTCAGGGAATTCCAATGGTAGATTACACAGCAAATCAAATCAAAAAGGCGGTTGTTGGAAGAGGACATGCTACTAAAGAGCAGGTTTCTTTTATGGTTCAGCAACTATTAAAATTGAATAAAGCACCACAAGCTGATGCAGGAGATGCTTTAGCTGGCGCTATTTGCCATGCCTATCACGCTCTATAGAGGGCTAGCTAAAATAAACCTTAACTTCCCCAAAATCTGGTAATTTTTTAATAATTTCAGAAAGTTCTGAATTAATTTCTGGGACGGTCTTATTATTTAAATAACTGACAGAGAGGTAAAAGTCCACCAAAATTTCACCCTCTAGATAATGAAGTTGGGTTCTATCAATTTTATAATTACAATTTTCAAGCTCAAGGGACTGGCTAATAATTTTTAATGCCTGAGCTCTCTCAGGGAGGTTTTTATATGGTGCATTCTCTTTTTCTTCATCATTTTCAGGGTCAATATGAACAGTCACATCATCCAGATCTTCAAAGCATTCTTTAGCCACACGCTCAACACTTACGCTAATGATATGACCTTCGCTTACTGATAAAAAAGGGTTTACTTGAACATGAACATCGGCTGATTTTTTATGACCAACCTTTCTCGTTCTCAACGTATGAACGCTATTAACCCCTTTGATTTCAGAAAGTGCCGAGTGAAGAATTTTTATATCTTCTGGGTCTATTGAAGTGTCTACTAACTCTTTGGTGGCTTCGAAACCAAGCTTCCAACCAATATAAATAATTATTACGCCAACTATAATTGCTGCAAGACTATCCAAGAAGAAATAACCATTTGTTGCACCAATAATACCAACAATAACTACAATTGATGAAAACGCATCAGTACGGTGATGCCATGCATTAGCTTTGAGAAGCTCCGACTTAATGTTTTTAGCAACTTTAACTGTATACCAATATAAGGCTTCTTTACTAATAATTGATAATGCTGCAGCGGCAATTAGCCAACCTTCATACTTTAAAGGATTGGCATTAGTAAAACGAGTAACTCCATCGAAAATAATAATGGTTCCAACAATTGCTAAAAAAATACTTAATCCTAGAGTCGCTACAGTTTCAAATCGTTCATGACCATAAGGGTGTTCATCATCAGGTGCCTCACCAGAAAGTTTAGCTGCATACCAAGTAACCCAATCAGTTAGTAAGTCTGAAAATGAATGAACACCATCTGCTATTAATGCACCTGACTGTCCAATAACGCCGACGACGATTTTGATTGCAGAAAGTAAAAAATCTACTAATGCCCCAATAACGGTGACTTTTTGACTTTTTTTAGTGCGTATATGAGAATCCATTTTTGACTTTATTTTTTTATTTAAAGTTTATTTTATTTTAACTCTGAACTAGATTTCTTCTAATCAAAATTAATATTATTATTATTCAATAACTATATTGAAATCTGGAAGTGCTCCAAGGAGGTGCTTCCCATAAAATTTGGTCACTAGCCTATTATCAAAAATTGTAATCCTACCCTTATCTGTTTCTGTTCTAATTAGTCTGCCACTTGCTTGGATTAATCTTAATGAAGCATCTGGTAATGAGATCTCCATAAATGAGTTTCGGTTTAAAGACTCAAGATAAGACTGTGTGGTTTTTTCTATTGGAGAACTTGGAACACTAAAACGTAATTTAGCAATTATCACATGGTTTAAATTATCTCCTTTGAGGTCAACACCTTCTGCAAAGCTATCAAGTCCAAAGATAATGCTGCCTTTTCCTTTTTTGCGTTTTTCTAGATGTCTTTGTAAAATATTTTTTTTACTATATTCACCTTGAATTAAAATTTTACAATCCATTGATTTTTCTAATAAATCAGCGACCATTTGCATTTGGTTATTTGATGCAAAAAGTACTAATGTAGCTTCATTTTGATCTATACGGTTTTTAAGCTCTATTGCAATTTCTTGGGTATGTTCAAAGGCTTCAGAAGGGCTTGCGTTAATTTTCGCAACTATAAAGTCTACTTCTTTGTGATTAAAAGGTGAGGCCAGACGAAGGTATTGATTTTCATTTGATTTCAAACCCAACTGCTGATTTAATCGCTCGAAGCTGCCTAGAGCTGTTAAGGTGGCGGAAGTTAATATAACGCCTGCAGATTTAGACCATATAAGATTATCTAAAAAACTTGAAACATCAATCTTTGCAGTGTTGAGATGATAATTAGTTTTTTTATTAGCTAGTTTTGATTTTTCTATCCAATTACTGTCTGGTGGTTGTTCTGCATTATAACCCTGCGAAAATGTATTTAGAAGAGACAAAACAGAGGATAAATTTTGATTATTCTGACCTATTATATTATTTAAATTATCAGTTGTAGATTGTTCAATATTATTGCTCTTAGAATAATCCTCCCAATATTCTTTTTGCTCAGAAAAATTATTAAATGCTAAGTTAAAAATGTTCAACAAGTTTTTAGTTAGATTAATTACNTCGCTTGAAACTCCAGCTATTGAAAATAAATGCACCTCATCTAAATATTCCAAATTAGAGATGACTTCAATTAAGTCATCAATCGCTTCATCTATTTTTACAATAAAGCTTTCAGNGCTCTTTTGTTTTGTTATTTTTGCAATTTGATCAATCGAGCTATGGCATTGACGTATTGAAGTTTTCATGAACTCAGTACTACTACTTATTGAAAAATGAGATAGTGCTTTTTGAGAAAGGTGGTGAGCTTCATCAAAAACAAAAATACAATCCTCAACATCTGGAAGGATGTTGTTCCCATTAATAATGTCAGCTAATACAAGATCATGATTAGCAATAATAACTTCTGATTGTGATGCTTTTTTCCTGGCCTTGAAAAAGGCGCAGTCATCATAAAATTCACAACTTTTAGCATTACAGGTGAATCGGTTGCATGCAACTTTTTGCCAAAGTGATTTATCTGGTGGACTCTCAAGGTCATCAATTTCGCCACTCCACCTTGTTGCTGAATAATCATCACTCATCATGTTAAGTGTGTCAAGGTCATTTTGACTTGGCTTTTCATCCCAAAGAAGTGCCTCCTCAAAAAGTNNCGGAGAGGAAGAGTTTGATTCAGTCAGATTAATTAAGTTTCGAATACAAACATAACGAGATCTTCCTTTAGCTAAAGCATACTCAAAATCAACCGATGAGTATTTTTTTGCTTCAACTATATCTTTATTAAGTATTTGTTCTTGCAGGGCTACATTGGCAGAGGCTATGACAAGTTTTTTGTTTTTGGCTTTTGCAATGGGCAAGCAACTTACTAAATATGCCATTGTTTTGCCTGTCCCCGTAGGCGCTTCTACACAAAGAATTGGGTTTGATTCATGGAATTCACCCGTTAATGTTTTAGCTATCTCAGCAATCATTTTGTTTTGTGATGAACGATTGGTGAAATTAGGAAGTTGAGTCTTCGTAGCTTCAAACGAAGAGCGTATCTGCTTTTTTATTGTTGGGCTGAGCATTAAATATATTTAAGATTGTCTTTCTAGGGACAATTCACATAAAAGCTTTAAAGCGGATCGGTAATTTGATTCTGGNATAACTTTTAATGAATTTAGAGCCTTTATAGATTCATCTTTTGCAACATTTCGGCTAAACTCAAATGCTTTGATATTGATAAGGATATCAACAATATTATCAATATTTGATGCGTCAGCTTCAGTTATAGCATTAGTAAGAATTTTATTTTCTTTACCAGTTGTTTGTTCAAGAGCGTAAATCATAGGTAGGGTNACTTTTCCTTCAGATAGGTCATCACCAATTTCTTTGCCAATGATTGATGAATCAGACTCATAGTCTAGAGTGTCATCAATNATCTGAAAGGCATTACCTAGGTGCATACCAAAACTACCAAGTGCGGTAATTAGTTCTTTAGAAGATTCAGATAAAATTCCTGCTATTTGGCATGCTGCTTTAAAAAGACAGGCAGTTTTTTGTTCAATTACTTCGAAATACTCAGACCGAGAGACTTTAGCATTTCTAATGTTTAGAAGCTGCAACACTTCTCCNTCAGATATTTGGTTTGTTGCCTTTGATAGTACCCTCATGATTTCCATAGAGTTTGGTTCAACCATAATTTCAAATGCTCTGGAATATAGAAAGTCACCTACAAGAACGCTTGGAGCGTTTCCCCATAATTCATTAGCTGTATTCTGTCCACGACGAGTTNTTGACTCATCAACNACATCATCATGAAGCAAAGTTGCAGTGTGAATAAGTTCTATTACTACAGCCATTGCGTGATGATCTTTCCCACTATAGCTTGTAGCTCTTGCGCACAATAATAAAAGAAGTGGTCTAATACGCTTTCCACCAGAACTAATAATGTAGTGACTCATTTGATTAATAAGCTCGACATTTGAATTTAAGCGGTTGATGAGAATGTCATCCGTCATCTCAAGATCACTCTTCATAAGAGCTTGAATTTCACTAAAATTTTGCATAAGGATTTATTTTAACTGACTTGCAAGTAGATAAACTTCTTTAGATCTAGGACGCGATGCCTTTGGCTTTATTATTGAAACTTTTTTAAAAGTTTGGCGTGCATTTTTAACATAAGCNTCAAAACCATCACCTTGGAAAACCTTTACAATAAAGTGTCCATTTATTGTNAAGGTTTTAANTGCCATATCCATAGCTAATTCAGCTAGGTACATTGATTTTGGAAGGTCNACGGATAGTTGGCCACTCATATTAGGAGCCATATCAGAAAGAACAATATCAATTGAATTTTCATCAGTTAATTTTAATAATTCATCNTAAACTGATTGTTCAGTAAAGTCTCCCTGTACAAAATCAACCCCATCTATTTTTTCAATTAATAAAATATCACTAGCTATTACTTGGCCAGAGTCTCCTACTATTTTTGNAGCAACTTGAGACCATCCGCCTGGAGCTGCACCAAGATCAAGAACTTTGTTGCCTTTTTTGATAATTTTATTTTTATCAATGATTTCAAGTAACTTATAGACAGCTCTACATCTATAACCCTCTTTTTGAGCTTTTTTTACGTATTCATCATTTAAGTGCTCATGCATCCAACGACGTGAGCTTCCTTTTTTGGCCACAACTAAAAAAATTATTAATAAAGTATTTAAGTTATTTTATAAGAGTAAATCTTCTAGCAAGCTTAAATTGATTTTGAATTAGATTGTGCTTTACATAGTTTTTACGGGATAATGTGCCATCAATTTTTAATGACTACGGCATTTAATGACTAACAACCTCAGAAACATCGCAATCATTGCTCACGTAGACCATGGAAAGACGACGCTTGTAGATAAACTACTTTCCCAGTCTCAGACCTTTGACGATCGATTCCAAGCAACGGAACGTATGATGGATTCCAATGACCTAGAAAAGGAACGAGGAATAACAATTAGTTCAAAGAACACTGCAATAAAATGGCGGGATTATAGAATTAATATTGTTGACACACCTGGCCATGCTGATTTTGGTGGTGAAGTTGAAAGAGTGCTTTCAATGGTGGATAGTGTTTTACTTTTAGTTGATGCCGTTGATGGACCAATGCCTCAGACACGATTTGTTACAAAAAAAGCATTTGAGCAAGGTCTTAATCCTATAGTAGTAATTAATAAGATTGACAGGCCTAGTGCACGTCCAGACTGGGTAATTGATCAAGTCTTTGACTTGTTTGATCAGCTCGGAGCTACTGAAGAGCAATTAGATTTCCCTGTTATATATGCCTCAGCCCTGGGCGGCTACGCTTCTGAAGATGATGATGTTAGAGATGGTGATATGACACCAATGTTTGAAGTAATTGTTAATAAAGTTCCGGCACCCAATGTTGATCTTGATGGCCCGTTCCAAATGCAAATTACTTCTTTGGATTACTCTTCATTTGTAGGCGCTATAGGTATTGGACGAATTAAAAGAGGTATCGCCAAAAAAAATATACAGAATGTTTTAGTCTCTCCTGATGGCTCAAAGCGTAACATCAAAATTGTTCAGCTATTAGGCTTTAATGGCCTTGAAAGGCATGAAGTAAGTTCTGCAAATGCAGGAGATATCGTAGGTATAGTTGGCATCGAAAACATATCAATTTCAGATACAATTTGCGACTCAACTAAAGTTGAGGCTTTACCTCCTTTAAGTGTTGATGAGCCAACTGTTAGTATGGCTTTTAGAGTTAATGATTCGCCATTTGCAGGCCTTGATGGTAAATACATAACATCCAGAAATATACGGGAGCGACTGGACAAAGAACTTATTTACAATGTAGCTTTAAGGGTTGAGAATACACAAGACTCTTCAGAGTTCTTGGTATCTGGAAGAGGTGAGTTACACCTTTCAATTCTAATAGAAACAATGCGAAGAGAAGGCTTTGAATTATCTGTTGGAAGACCGCAAGTTATTCTAAAAGAAATTGAAGGTGTTATATGTGAGCCTTTTGAAGATTTAACGGTTGATGTTGAATCTGTTCACCAGGGCTCTGTGATGGAGAAATTAGGAGAGAGAAAGGCAGAACTTACCAATATGACACCAGATGGAAAAGGTCGAGTGAAGCTCGATTTTATGATTCCAGCTAGAGGCTTAATAGGTTTTCGAACTGAATTTTTAACGGCAACCACTGGTACAGGCTTGATGTATTCAACATTTGACTCTTATAGGCCTCAAAAAGAGGGCAAGATTGGACAAAGAACTAATGGTTCTCTAATTTCTATGAATCAAGGAAAATCAGTTGCTTATGCAATATTTAATTTGCAAAAAAGTGGCAAATTCTTTGTTGGGCATGGAGAGGATATATATGAAGGAATGGTTGTGGGAATTAATACGAGAGATAAAGATCTTGTAATTAATGTAATGAAAGGTAAGCAGCTGACCAATGTAAGAGCTTCAGGTACTGATGAAGCAGTAGCCTTAACACCTAAAATTACTCTAGATTTAGAGCAAGCCTTAGAATTTATTGATGATGACGAACTGGTAGAAGTTACTCCAAACAATATTAGAATTCGTAAAAGATTACTCACAGAGAACCAAAGAAAACGTTCAAGGAATTCATAGAATCTTCATTGTTTCTTTAATTTTTGCCTATATAATCAGCCCTTTCGCATTAAAAAATAGTTTTTATGGATTCTATTTTAGATTTTTTAGTTAGGCAAAAAAAGTTTGCGCTGGTTTTTTCTCTTGCTTTTATCGCAATTGGTGTTTTATCGGTTGTTGGGATGCAGCGAGATCAGTTCCCAGCAGTTGACTTTGAAATTTTGGCTGTAACAACTGCATATCCCGGTGCTTCCCCTGAAGATGTTGAGAAGAGTGTAACCAACGTAATTGAAAATGAGTTATTAAGTGTTGGCGGGATAAAAGAAATTACTTCTACTTCACGTGAGGGAATTTCAAGCATTATTGTCACACTTCAGGCTGATTTAAAGGATGTTACAACGGTCAAAAATGATGTTCGAAATGCCGTTAATCGTGTTAAAAGTTACCCAGAAGAGGTTACCGACTTACCTCAAGTGGTTGACTTTAACGTAACTGAATTTCCCATAATTACTATTAATATTGATGGTGCAAATAGTGATTATGCTCTCGCCAGACAAATTACAGATGATCTTGAGACAGCTCTTTTAAAGATTAAAGGTGTCGCTTCTATAGATAAAAACGGTTATTTAGAGAGTGAAATTCAGATTAAAGTTGATCCAGTTAAGCTTGATAAGTACAACATGTCAATTAACGAGGTAATATCAGCAATTTCTTCTCGCAACTCTCGTTTTACAGTTGGAGGAAATAATCAAGAAAACTTAGAGAAAAATATCGTCATTCTTTCAGAATTTGAAAGTATTGATGATATTAGAAATGTTGTAATTAAGTCTAGCTTTGATGGTCCAGTAATAAGGCTTAGGGACATCTCTGAAGTATTTAGGGGTGAAGAAGAGGAGACCTCAATCACTCGAATTAATGGAACTAAAGGTTTTATCCTTCAAATCAAAAAAAATAATCAGGCAGATATTATTAGAACGGTTAAAAGGGTTAGAAAGCGTGTTTCTGAATTGCAAGAGAATTATCCTGATGATATAAATATTTTTTATACTGATGACTCTTCAGAAGCAGTTGAAAATAGACTCGATATCATTATCAAGAATGGCTATATTGGGCTTGCTTTAGTTTTAATTGTTTTGGGCGTTTTTCTCTCTATAAAGACTGCTTTTTGGGTTGCTGTCAGTATACCTGTTACTCTTCTAGGAACTGTTTTTGGCCTTGGTCTAACAGGGAATACCATTAATCTAATTTCACTTTCTGGGTTTATTCTTGTGTTGGGCATTGTTGTCGATGATAGTATCGTTATTGCTGAAAGTATTCACTACTATAAATCCAAGGAAGGCAACCTATATAAGAATGTTGTAATGGGGTTAAAACGAGTCATTATGCCTGTTGTAACGACAATAATATCAACCATGCTTGTTATGTCTTCGTTTTTTCTCATGTCAGGCATTTTGGGTAAGTTTATCTACGTTTTACCAGTCGTTGTTATTTTTGCTCTTGGTATATCTTTTTTAGAAATTACTTTCGCTCTACCAGCACACTTGGCAACAAAAAAAGTTGATAAACAAAGGACTTGGTTTATACCTGTAGAGAATTTTTACAATAGGTTTATGCACTATGCCTTGAGGTGGAGATATTTAATTGTTCCTCTATTTATCGCTCTGCTTGTGTATTCATCATTTTTTGCATTTAAAAATATTCCTTTTAATTTGTTTCCATCTAGAGGGGCAACAGTAATGTTTGCAAATGTTGAGGCGCCTAATGGTAGTTCAGCTGCCTATACTGAAAATATAGTTATTGAGGTTGAAAATATAATTACTAATGAAATTGGCGAAGATCTCGATTCATTAACAAGTAATATTGGTAGTTACTTCACAAATGTTGCAAACATNGAAATTGCATTAACTCCAACAAGTGACAGAGANAGAACTGCTGAAGATATGGAAGAAAAACTTAAAGCTTTAGTGGAANNNGTTGAGGGTGCTGAAAAAATTAATATTTCTTTATTAAGACCCGGACCGCCACAAGGTGAAGACATTGAAATTACCCTTGTAGCTGAAAATGATATTCAGCGAAATTTGGCAGCAAATAAGCTTGAAAAGATACTGAAATCAATTGATGGTGTTGATAACATCAATCGTAATGATGAGATTGGTAAGCCTCGAATCGAGACGGTGCTTGATTTTGATGAGATGGCTCGTTTAGGAGTTGATTACCAGTCAGTATACCGCCATCTTAGAACTGCATTTTCTGGATCCTATGTAACAGATGTTAGTATTGCTGGTCAGGATGAAGATGTTAGAATTTATATAGGTAGTAATGACTATACTGAGAACTTTATTATGAATACTACCGTTAAAAATCTTCAAGGAAATTCAATACCAATGAGCAAATTCTCAACTCTTAGAGAGATTAAAGGTGAACCTGATTACAACCATTTTGACGGGGATCGATCAATCAAATTAACAGCAAGTATAGCTGATGGACGCCCGAAGAATGGACGCCCAAAGACAAAACCGAGCGAGGTAGATCAAGATCAAAACTTTGACGGGGATCAATCAATCAAAAGAGGACCACCAAGAGAGCCACCACCAACTAAAACGGCAGTATTGACAATGGTTCTAGAAGAACTTAATGCGCCAGTTGATTTCCCTCAAGTATCTATCATTACCTCGGGTGGAGCGCAAGAGTCGATTGAATCCTTGCAAGATTTTCTCAGGGCTTTTGTTGTAGCTATTATTGGCATTTTCCTGTTACTCGCAATACTCTTTAATTCATATTCACAACCCATGCTTGTACTNGCTGCCGTTCCATTCTCTTTGATTGGTGTAGTTTGGGCTTTTTATTTTCATGGTGAACCACTTAGCTTTTTTGCTTTAACAGGCTCATTAGCGCTGATGGGTGTAATCGTAAATGACTCCTTGGTGATGGTAAGCCACCTTAATTATATTAAAGAAAAGAGTGCCGCTTTAGAAGACAAGATTATTTGGATTGCTAGAGGCTCTAGAGACCGTCT
>JGI26238J51125_1000643_pt1 | contig 12423 bp, 13 predicted proteins | sample SaaInlV_100m_DNA_FD_51125 | JGI IMG/M metagenome (IMG submission 51125) | reverse complement strand
CCGAGGAAGCTGGAGAGGTTTCAATCTCAGCTGTAACCAATGATGGAACAGTTATCAATGAAGCGGCTGACTTGATTTACCATCTATTAGTAATGCTTAGAAAATTAAATCTCAGACACTCAGATGTTATGCAGGAGCTAAAAAATAGATCTAATTAAGTTATTTTTCAATGACGTAATTCGTTACCTGTTCTTTCATTTCTTTTCTCAATATAAATAAGGCAAATAAGTTAGGTATTGTTACTAATGCAACTACCACGTACGCAATATTCCAAACGATTGTAGTATCAATAACTGCAGCTGCAATAAAGCTAACAACATAGATCATTCGATACCATGGAACAGCATTTTCACCAAAAATATAGGCGGTAGACCTATCACCATAATATGACCAAGCTATAGCAGTAGAAAAAGCGAATAAAAGCAGACCAATGGCAACAATATACTCACCAATTATACCAAGCACGCCTGATGCGAATGCTTTAGATGTAAGTTCGGCTGAATGAATTAATGATTTGCCTTCTACTTTAATTGATGAATCTTTTAGGTCGCCATCTGAAACTTCTAGTGAACCATCAAAATATTCACCATCTTTATAAAAAGTGACATCTTCAGCAATGGAATTATTGTGAAAGATGGTAATGCCATCTTGCTGAAGCTCACCATTTATAACATTTAAGTTTCCAGAAAAATTCTTGACTGTTGTTGTGTTACTGGTAAATTTTCTTGCATCTAAGATATATTTACCAAGTTCCTCAACATCGCTTGAATTTGATTCAGTGTAGTCACCTGCAAAAATTGCCATGGATGATCTTTCAAAAGTATTTTCATATTTTTGAGTCCAAGCACCGCTGGATAGGATAACTAGCGCAGTGACACTGCAAACAACAATTGTGTCAATAAAAGGTTCCAAGATTGAAACCATTCCTTGTTCTACTGAATGCTTAGTTTTTGCAGAAGCATGAGCGATTGGAGAAGATCCTTGGCCGGCCTCATTTGAATATAGGCCTCTAGCAACACCTAGCTTTAAACTCATCGCAAAACTTGCGCCTAAAAAACCTCCCGCAGCTGCAGATCCAGAAAAAACTTGAGAAAAAATTGAATGGAATGATGGGATGATATTTTGATAATTCTCTATGACAACAACCAAAGCACCACCAAAATAGATTACGGCCATGAATGGAACTAATTTACTAGCAATTTTTGCTATTCTCTTAATACCTCCAGAGATTATTAACCACAACATTACTCCTAGAATTAAACCTGTAGCTAACTTGGGAATACTAAACGTAGAGTCAAGAACGCTTGCAATATTATTAATTTGCGGCATGTTGCCTGAACCAATTGCACATACCATCATTAAGGCAGCAAAAAGAACACCTGCCCACCTCTTGTTAAAGCTTTTTTCAATGTAATACATTGGTCCACCTGATATTGAACCATCGGATAGCGTTGTTCTGTACTTGTGAGCCATTGTGACTTCAACAAATTTTGTAGTCATGCCAAATATTGCTGTTATCCACATCCAAAATATTGCAGCAGGGCCTCCAATCCATATTGCTAATGCGACACCTCCAATATTTCCAGTTCCAACAGCACCAGACATTGCAGTTGTTAAGGCTTCAAATGGTGTTGTCTCTCCTTCAGCCTCTTCTTTTGAATATTTGCCCGTAACGATTCTCCAACCATGAGAGAAAAATTTAAACTGAGGAAAACCTAAATATGCAGTAAAAAATATACCTGTGCCAATAAGAAATGCAGGAAACCACCAAGAACCACTAAGATAACCATCTAAAAGCAATAAAAAATCATTAAAAGCTACCATATGAATTTCCTTATTTTTCCAACCATTCAATTAAATCTGTATAACCACCTATCAACACATCATTTATAAAAATTTGAGGCATTGTTCTAGCATTAGGATTTCTAGACATTAACGTATCAAAAACATCGGCAATCTCGACATTATGCTCAACATAAGAAATATCATTTTGAGAAAAGTAATTTTTTGCCTTGTCACAAAAGACGCAATTTGATTTAGAATATATTTCAACATTTTTAAACATCAGAGGATTATAAGCTATATGTCATTATTTAATTTAAAAAATAAATCATTTTTAATTACCGGATCATCAAAAGGAATCGGTAAGTCTATTGCCTTTCATGCAGCTGATCATGGCGCAAAAGTTATAATTTCGAGCAGGAAANTTGATGCTTGCCAAGAAACGGCAAATGAAATTAATGAGCATGTTGGNTCTGAAGTGGCGTTTCCAATTGTTGGGAATATAGCTAGCGAAGAAGAATTAAAAAACTTAGTGAATAAAACAAACAATCTACTCGGTAAAATTGATGTTCTGATATGCAATGCTGCAACTAATCCATTTATGGGGTCAATGGCAGACATCCCATCAGATGCCTTTGACAAGGTAATGAATAATAATATTAAAGCTAATCACATACTCACCAATCTTGTAACACCTCAAATGATTGAAAGAAAGGACGGAGTCATTATCATTATCTCAAGCTTGGGTGGAACTATAGGAAGCAACTTAATTGGTACATACAACATTAGCAAGGCTGCAGACATTCAAATGGTTAAAAATATAGCCGTTGAGTATGGGCATCACAATATAAGAGCCAATACAGTTGCACCAGGTCTTATCAGAACAGATTTCGCAAAGGGATTATGGGATAACCCAGCGATCCATGATCAATACACAAAAACTCATCCAATGAGAAGAATTGGTGAGCCTGATGAAGTGGCTGGAGCNGCAATAATGCTAGCATCTGATGCGGGCAAGTACATTAATGGGCAAACAATTATAGTTGATGGTGGCGCAGCAACTTAGGNAGNCTTGCTAAATAAATTTTTAATTTTGTAGAAGAAATTATTTAACCCTATCTGCTCATTTAGAGAGGAAACCTTACCAAGATTAAACTTATATTGCGTTAGATCTTCAATTAAATCAGAAAGGAGTCTTATATCTAACTTCTTATCTCCGATAGATGTAATTAATGGGTGTGGTTTGTAGTAGTTAGTATTAATCCCAAGGCATGTTTTTAAAAATAAGATAATTGAGTTTATTTTGTTGTCAAAACTGATGTTCATTCCTTTAAAAAATTTAATAAGATCTGGAGTTGAGGTTTTGCCCAGACAATATAAGTCTAAATTTTTTGTAATCTCTTCATACTGACCGACCATATCACCATTGATAATACGCTCTATTTCTAAGGGAGTTGAATCTGGGGCAAAATTTAATGAGGAAAAGTCTATATATCCCTGATTAGTCAACCATTGATCTAAGTCTAAAGAACTTGGGTTATTAATGGAAATTAGGTTTGAGCGACTGTAGATTGTTGGTAAAAAATATTTACGCTTATTTGAGACAATAAAAATATGCTTATTTTCTGGTAACTCTTCCAAGGTTTTTAATAAGGCATTTTGTGCATTTACATTCATTAAATGAGCATCAAATAAGATTGCTACCCTTTTTTTTGAGACTGAATTTGTCATATTGATAAAATCATTCAACGCCCTAATACCCTCTATTTTTTTTGAAACTAATGAATCCTTTTTAGCTTTTGAATAAGAATTCAGAGCGCTTGAGCAAGATTCAGAAGATAGATAGCAAAAATCTGGATGAGAGTCAGCTTTATAATAATTGCATGAGTTGCATGAGTTGCATGCCGATAGTTCATTTGAACAAAGTAAATTTTGTGCAAAATAATTGGCTAGTTGTGACTTAGCAAGACCAGCCTCACCCTCAATAATAATTGAAGAAGGGAATTGAGTGAGATCATAAGTATTAAACTTTTCAATCAACCAAGGGTATCTTTCAATGCTCATGCATTAATAACCTGTCTAACTAAATCTTTAGTTTGCTCACTGATAATATCGATCGGTTGAGAAGCATCAATTATTTGAACTTCATTTCTATCAATTGCAAGCTGTTGATAGCCATTCCTAACACTTTCAAAGAATGCTATCCCAGAAGACTCTATTCTATCGATCGCATCATTAGCTTTTCGCTGAAAACCCGTCTGCACATCTAAATCAAAAATAATAGTTAAATCTGGTATTGGGCATTCTACGCTCTGTATAAGAGTATCAATTAATTGAAGAGATAGCTTTCTGCCAAAGCCTTGGTAAGCGATAGAAGCATGAAAATATCTATCACATAAAATAAAATCTTCTTCTGCATTCTTAAAATGAGTTGAAATCATTTCAGATCTTGCAGCAAACATTAGTAGCAATTCGGTTGACGCATTAATGTCTGAATCCTTTGATAGTAGAAGTTCCCTTACCTTCTCCCCAAAGGAAGTTGAACCTGGTTCCCTGAGTAATTTTACAGAGTAGTTTTGAGAGATTAACCAATCATGGATTAAATTAATTTGGGTAGATTTACCAACACCCTCTATTCCTTCAAATGTAATTAATTTCATTGGTTTAATTGATAACGCTTCACTGCTTTCAAATGTTCTTTATAAGTTCGAGAAAAATCATGAGCCCCTCTTCCATTTGCAACGAAATATAAATATTCATTTGCTACTCCCAATATTACTGCTTCCAAAGAAGATTGGCTAATGGAAGAAATAGGCGTAGGCGGTAAGCTAGGAATTTGATAGGTATTATAAGAATTATTCTTGTCCCTGAGATTGGCTTTTGTAATATCACCATTAAAATCAGGGAGCAATCCATAGATAATTGTTGGATCTGCTTGAAGCTTCATATCCAATGCTAGTCGATGCAAAAAAACACCTGCAATCATTGGTTTCTCATTATCATTGCCAGCTTCCTTTTCCACAATTGAAGCTAGGATAATGGCATCTGATAAAGATTGAAGTGGGTTATCTGGATGTCGTTTTCTCCATAAATTATTTGAAGTTTTGAAAAACTCCTTTTGTGATTTTTTAAGAACAGAAGATACTGGTGATAGGTGCTTATAAAAGTAAGTATCTGGCTTTAGAGTACCCTCAATAAATTTATATCTGTTATCCAAGCAATTAAAATTTTTGCAGTCATGAGTTAGATTTGAGTTTTTTATCAGAGCCTCTAAATCATATAGATTGGAACCTGGAATTATTTCAAATTTATAAATTTTGACAGCGCCGATGGCTATGGACTTTAGAAAGGTTCTCCAAGATAGGTCTTCAATATTGTAATGGCCAGCCTGAGCTAAATTAAGGCCATTAATTTTTATAAATGTTTTTAATAGTAATTTATTGTAAAAACTTATTTCAAAATCACCAAGCAATCGATTAAATGATTGTCCATTTGTAACTGTATAGCTCTGTTCATGATAATTGACTTTAGAATGGGCAAATGATTCAGCGGATCCAAGAAAAGCTATCCCTGAAACTGCTATAACAAAAGTAAGAAAAACCGCCTTAGATTTTTTGGAAGACAAGTGTAGAGTTAGCTCCTCCAAAACCAAATGAGTTATTCATTGCAACATCCACTGCGATTTCAACTGACTCAAGTGGTGTGTAATCTAGATCACATTTGGATCAGGATCAGTCAAGTTAATTGTTGGCGGGATAATTCCACTATTAATTGATTTAATGCAAAAAATAGACTCTATTGCGCCAGCTGCCCCAAGCATATGGCCAGTCATTGACTTTGTAGAACTTATTGGCGGAACTGAATTTCCAAACACAGATTTCAATGCAATTGTCTCGGCTAAATCACCAAGCGGAGTAGATGTCCCGTGTGCATTAATATAATGAATGTCTGATAAGTTAATTTGAGCATCCGAAATTGCATTAGACATAGATAATGAAGCGCCCCTTCCATCCGCAGGTGGAGCTGTCATATGATAGGCATCTGAACTTGTTCCAAAACCAGTAAGTTCTGCATATATATTTGCCCCCCTTTTTTTGGCATGTTCATATTCCTCTAAAACCAGTGATCCTGCTCCATCTGATAACACAAAACCATCGCGGTTTAAATCCCAAGGCTTACTAGCTGTTTTAGGGTCTGGGTTAAGAGAAAGAGCTCTAGCTGAAATAAATCCAGCTATTGAGAGAGGCGTCGAGGCCATTTCAGCTCCTCCAGCAATCATTACATCTGCCTCACCATAAGCAACTGATCGAGCCGCTGTACCAATGCAATGATTTCCAGTTGAGCAAGCTGTCACAACTGAGGTGTTTGGGCCCATAAATCCATGTTTAATTGAAACAAGACCGGAAATCATATTCACAATCGAACCTGGAACAAAAAAAGGCGATACTTTTTTGTAGCCTCTTTCTTCTAGCAATAATTTATTTTTTTCAATGGTATCAATTCCGCCAATGCCAGCACCAAAATTAACTCCGACTTTTGTTAAGTCCAGGTTAGAGTTTAGTATTCCTGAGTCTTCGATTGATTGGTTGGCAGCAATGACTCCGTATTGAATAAATGGGTCTATCCTCCTAACTTCTTTTGAATCAAGGAAATCAGATGGATTAAAATTCTTTAGTCGACCGCCGATTGTTACTGGATTATCAAGCAATCCAATATCAATTTTGGTAATTCCTGACTTGCCTTCAATGCATGAGGACCATGCATCATCAACAGTATTTCCTATTGGAGATAAGATACCTAAACCAGTAACTACAACCCTTCTGTGTAGTTGCTTCATTTAGGAGAAACTAGCTGTTTGAATTTATGTAATTTACGGCTTCTTGAACTGTTGAGATTTTTTCAGCCTCTTCATCAGCGATTTCTAGCTCAAACTCTTCCTCAAGAGCCATTACAAGTTCAACTGTATCCAGTGAATCAGCACCAAGATCATCAACGAATGATGAATCATTTTTTACCTCATCATCTGAAGCTCCAAGTTGCTCGCAAACAATTTTTCTTACCCTTTCTTCGATACTCACAATGCATCCTCCGTATTAAAAAAAACTATTCTACAACATTTCTGTAGAAATAAATAAAATCATTAGCTCATATACAAACCACCATCAACAGAGATGGTCTGGCCAGTTATATAATCGCACGCCTCAGAGCCTAAAAATAGGGCTAAATCAGCTATGTTTTTTGGATCCCCCAGCTTATTTGCAGGAATTTGTTTTAGAATGTTATCTAGCTCATCATCTTTAAAATGGCTAGTCATATCAGTTGAGATAAATCCAGGAGCAATACAATTAACTGTTATATTTCGTGATGCAACTTCTTTAGCCAAGGCTCTAGTAAAGCCTCCAAGGCCAGCTTTACTTGCAGAGTAGTTAACCTGCCCAGGATTGCCCATCAACCCAGCAACACTAGAAATATTAATGATTCTTCCATACCTAGCTCTAACCATGTGCTTAATAAATAATTTTGTAATATTAAACGTACTGGTAAGATTAGATTGAATAACATCATCCCAATCCTCATCTTTCATTCTCAAAAAAAGCTGATCTTTAGTTATACCAGCATTATTTATCAGAACGTTGGGTACTTTTTGTATTTCTTTTAAATGATCCAGGCAACCTGATAGGACTTCTCGATTAGTAACATCTAAAGGCAAGTGCAAGCAATCATCTGATTTTAGAGCATCTGAGATATTAAATTCTGATCTAGAAGTACCAACTACAAAAAAGTTATTATCAATAAAATGTTTAGCAATTTCCAAGCCAATGCCCCTAGAAGCGCCAGTTATAAATACTACTTTCTTATCCATAGTTACTTATCTTCTCATAAAATTGCTCATCTGATGATGAAAAATAATTCTCTAATTTATTAGCTTTAAATAAGCCTGATAAAATTTTATTTGGACCACATTCAATAACTGGTAAGTCAAATGAAGAAATTTTAATGCATGTTTCAACCCATCTAACTGGTGAGTGTAATTGTGAGACCAAGACAGACTTAAGATCATCAATACAATCTACAGAGGAAGCTGTTGAATTATGAAGAATGGGAGTTTCTGGCATTAATATTTCAATTGTTTGCAAAGTTTGCTTGAATTCTTTTGCAGCTTCGATCATCAGCGGGCTATGAGAAGCAATGCTTACCTTCAGCTTGATTGCCCTCTTCGCACCAACTTCCAAACAGAGTGCTTGCGCCCTATCAATGGCATCTTGATGCCCTGAAATTACAGTTTGATTTGGAGTATTTAAGTTTGCGCACTGCACCTGTGAATCTATACCAGTAGATGCTTCAATACAAAGATCTTCTATTACACGTTGCTCAAGACCCATAATTGCTGACATTGATCCATTGGGAGCACTCTCCATTAATTCGCCTCTCTTTTTTACTAGTTTTAGGGCTGATGTAATAGAAATTGCATTAGCGGCAACCAAAGCTGAATATTCACCCAATGAATGCCCAGCCATATACATTGGTTTTAAATCTAATTTATCTAATAATTTTTGATGGTGGAGATATGAACATAATACCAACAAAGGTTGAGTAACTGAGGTCTTGTTGATGATATCCTCAGGACCCTCTTCAATGAGTTTAATAGCATTATAGGAAATGAGATCGCTGCAATATTCAACTGCATCTTTNTNGTTGGTAGATAAAGCTATGTCTAATATGCCACCAATCGATAGCATTGAGAGATGTTGAGATCCTTGACCAGGAAATGCTAAAAAAGCGGGCAGAGACATGTTTAGTCTTGTGCTTCGTTATCCTCTGCTTCCTTAATGGGCTTACGTAGATCTTTGATTAATCGACCCTTGTAGAAACCGTCTGCAGTCATTTGATGGCGAAGGTGTCTTTCACCAGACACCGGATCAGTTGATAGAGTAAGGTCAGATAAATGATCGTGAGAACGGATCATTCCTCTTTTAGATCTAGTTTTTTTACTTTTTTGTACTGCCATAATATTTTAAAAAAAATGCATCCTATCAGATTAAATTAAGTTTTAATAGTTAAATTCTTAAGCATATTAAGCAGTATAACAAAATCATCATTTTTTGGTGCCAGAAAGGTAACTAAATCACCATTTAGGTTTTCAAAGCTTATAGCGGATGAATGAAGCGCTAGTCTGTTAATTGATGTCTTTTTGGCTACAGTTTTATTTAAATCAAATAAACCATACTTTTTATCATTAACAATTGGGTGTTTGATATTAGCGGTTTGAACTCTAATTTGGTGCATTCTTCCAGTGCTAATTTTTATTTCTACATGTGTAAAGTCAGCAAATATATCAATTATTGAAAAATCAGAAATTGCTTGCTTGCCCAAGTCTGACTCTTGAACTTTATGGTGATGTTCTTTAGTGGAAGTATCAATTTTTGAATCGATACGAAAACCTTTTTTTAAAACTCCAAAAACAATGGCTTCATATAATTTTGTTACCTTGTCAGATTTTAACTGCTCATGAAAAGATCTTAAAAAAAGTTTATTTTTTGAAAGAACAATGCAGCCTGATGTTGATTTATCTATTCTGTGGCATAAGTCGACATCATCGCTTGGAAAAGCAGCTCTTGCTATATCTATTAAACCAAACTGATTATTGGTACCTGAGTGAGTGCTGAGCTCTGGGTCCTTATTGACAACGATATAGTCTGAATCATGGAAAATGATTGATGAAAAGAACTCTTTAATTCTAGGCGGCGGAATTTTAATGTCTGGAGTCTCATTATCAAAATTAATTAAATATGGAGGAATGCGAATCTCGTCATTAATTTTTAATTTATGTGTAGGTTTAATGCGACCTGAATTGACCCTAACCTCACCTTTTCTCAACATACTGTATATTTTTGATTTAGGAAGAGCTTTATAAACATTAAATAAATAATTATCGATGCGCCTACCANCATTATCGCCATCTATTTTTAGGTTTTTGTTGCTCATTGAGGTAGAATACTCGAAATTGCTAGTTTGTAGATATAAATAGCAATATATAGAGAACTTAAGACAAAAAAATTAAGTAATAAATCAGATCGCTGCATGTCAGCTGATCAAGAGAAAGTTAAACGCGCAAGTGCGCAGTAAGAATTAGACAAGTTTTAATAAGCTTCATGAATATTTGATGAAGTCAGTTTTAAGAGCCCCACAGGATAAGACTCTAAAAACTCCATAAGCATTGCTGCTATTCGCTTTCTCTGCACAGGAGAAAAAAATGAAAAGAATTCTAATTAATTGCTCGTACTCAGATGAATTACGCGTTGCATTGGTTGATGGCGCAAAACTATTTGATCTTGATAATGAGTTTAATGCTCAATCATTACTAAAGGGGAGCATTTTTAAAGCGTCGGTTTCAAGAGTAGAAACCAGTTTAGACGCTGCCTTTGTAAACTTTGGGAGTGAAAGACATGGTTTTTTACCATTAAAAGAATTGTCCAACGAGCACTTTACAAGTAGTGCTGATGGTAAAAGAAAATGTACTCTTAAAGAAGGCGATGAAATTCTTGTTCAAGTTCTTAAAGAGGAACGAGGCACAAAAGGAGCCGCTCTATCTAATCAAATCTCTTTAGCTGGAAGATTTATCGTATTGATACCTAATTCTGAGAAATCTGGTGGTGTGTCTAGGCGGATTGCCGGTGAAGAAAGAGATGAAATTAAAAATGCTTTAAGTGAACTTCAGATACCTGAAGGTATGAGTGTAATTGTGAGGACTGCTGGACTTGGTAGATCATCGGAAGAATTAAAATGGGATTTAGATTACTTAATGAATTTATGGGAGCAAATACAATCAACTATTTCTGATGCCCCAAGCCCTAGCTTAATTTACAAAGATGATAAATTAATTTTGAGAGTATTTAGAGACTACTTCAGAGATGATATTGAAGAAATTCTAATTGATGATGAAGCTGTACATGCTGAAGCGTTAGATTTTGCTAAATCAGTCATACCAGAGCATGCTGAAAAGGTAATTTATTACAATGAAGATATACCTTTATTCAACAGGTACCAAATTGAAAGTCAGATAGAGCTTGCATTTCAAAGAGAAATATCACTTCCATCAGGTGGTTCAATAGTGATTGATCCAACTGAAGCAATGGTTTCAATAGACGTTAACTCTGCTCGCTCAACCAAAGGCAAGGATATAGAATCAACTGCTTTTGCTACAAATATGGAAGCTGCCAAAGAAGTTGCAAGACAGCTAAGGTTAAGAGATCTAGGTGGTCTAATAGTTATTGATTTTATTGATATGCAGGATGAAAAACATCAACAGAAGGTAGAAAATACTTTTAGATCTGCTGTTCAATCGGATAGAGCAAGAATACAAATAGCTGGCATATCTAGGTTTGGATTGCTTGAACTATCAAGACAAAGATTAAGACCCTCTCTTGAAGAGACATATGATATTCAACATGTTCAGGTTCGTGGAANCCGTTCACTAGGTCAGTCNATCCTACGAATTATTGGTGAGGATGCTGCCAAAGAGAACACGGGTGAAATACACGTTTATGTTCCAGCAGATGTATCTAGCTACCTACTAAATGAAAAACGAAGAGATATCATTGCAATTGAAAATACCTATCAGGTAAATATTTTAATTATCGCAGACCCTTACAAGTCAAGACCTTACTATAAAGTTGCAAGAGTCAAGGCTGTTGCAGGCAAGAAAGCATTTTCATACGACATGACACCTAATAGCCCAGAACCATCAATGGATTGGCGTGATGTGAATACAAATAAAAAAGTATTAAAACCCCTCGTGAAAGTTTCAGTGCCTCCGCGCATGCCAAAAAAGAAGAAATCATCAGGTTTTTTTACATTTATTAAATCTGTTCTAACTCTATCAATTTTTAAATCCAAAAAGAAAAAGAAGAACGTACGATCTAAAAGATCCAGAAATTATAAAAACTCTCCTAAGAGCAATAAGAACAATAGGAATGACCGCAGTCAAAACGCAAAATCTAATAAATCTAATAACCGTAACAGAAACAGCGCCCCGAAAAAATCAACCAATGGGAAGTCACCTAAACCTGTTGTGATCCCGCCAAAGAAAACTAATTCTGATAAAGTTGATTCAGCAAAAGTTACTGAAAGTAAAAAAGAGACGAATCAGGCAGAAGATAAAGATGGTAATAAGGCAGAAAAATCTCATGCATCAAAACCAAAATCTGCACCAACTCCTGCTCCTACACCAGCACCAACTCCAGCGCCTACACCAGTACCAACTCCTGCGCCTACACCAGCATCAACTCCTGCTCCAAAGCCAACTAGAGCTTTGAACGATCCTCGATATAAGAGCGAATAAGCTGACCAGAAATTGAAGAAACAGGTGGAATGATTGGAAGATCTCCTATATCAAACCACCTAGCTTCTTCAAGCTCAAGATCATTTAATACAATGTTTCCAGAAACATATTTGCATGTATAACCCAACATAAGTTGAGATGGAAATGGCCATGATTGAGATGAATGGTAATGAATGTCAGAAACCTCTACATTCACCTCTTCTTTGACCTCTCGAATTAATGCTTGCTCAGCATTCTCACCTGCCTCAATAAAACCTGCTAGGGTACTGAACATATTTGGTGGAAAAAAATTGCTTCTC
>JGI26238J51125_1000621_pt1 | contig 12646 bp, 14 predicted proteins | sample SaaInlV_100m_DNA_FD_51125 | JGI IMG/M metagenome (IMG submission 51125) | reverse complement strand
ATTTGATTTTAAAATGAGTCCTTTTCTCAATAAATATAGGAAATGCAAATGAAATATTCTATTATTCTTTTATTGTCTTTGGTGCTGATTGCTGGAATTTCGGCCCCTGCATATTCTCAAACAATTACTGATCATATCGTGATTAATGAAGTTGATACTAACCCTCCTGGCGATGATGCTGAATCTATTTCTGAGTGGGTGGAGCTTTACAATCCCACTGATGATGATGTTGACTTGAGTGGTTGGAAAATTGCATCCACTACAGTATTGAAAAAAACATTAACCATTCCTGAAGGGACTATAATTTCTTCTGGAGATTTTTTAACCTTTGTTAATGAAAAAATTTGGTTCACTGACGCTGCTGAATCAGTTGAACTAACAAATAGTGATGGATTGCTAATTGATAAAACCCGTGAAGTTTTTGATCTTGAAAATGATTTTAAATCTTGGCAGCGAACCTATGATGGTTTTTCTGATTGGAAATTTACATCTGCCACAGCTGGTAGTTCTAATGGTAAATTGACTGAAGATTATGCTTCTTCAGACATTGTAATCACACTTTCATCTGATAAACCTGTGTACAATTTTGATGATACTGCTGTATTTGGAGGAACTGTTTCTGAAAGAGTTTTTGTTGAAAAACCTTCTTTTCAAGCTGAACCCATTTTGATAAATATATCCGGCCCTAACTATGAGCAAGCAGTATCTCTATACCCTGACTCTTATCTAAACTATGAAACTAGTTTAAGATTAGTTCAAGTATTGGGCATTGCCGAAGGCAATTATGTCGTATCTGTAAATTATGCTGGTGCAACTACAAATACTAGTTTCTCTGTTGAATCTAAAATAATTGAAGAAACACAAGAAAGTGATTCCTTACTAACTGTGAAGACTGAGAATTCTGATTATTTCCCAGGTCAATTGATCACTATTGCTGGAAGTACTTCTGAAATTATTCCTTTTGAGAGTATACAATTCACTATTACCGATTCTATTGGTAATTTGGTTACTAGCGGAAATTTATTTGCATCTGATGGACAATTTCAAACTAGTATTTTTCTAACAACCGTAAATCCAAGTTATGGCATTTACACTGTTGACATTGAATATGGTGATCATGTTGAATCTACCACTTTTAACGTGATTGAAGAGTCTGTTGATGAATCTATACTTCTTGTTTCAGATTCTATATTTTTTAATATTGATAAATCTGAATACTTGCTTAATGATTCTATGACTTTATCTGGAACTATTACCAATTTTGATTCTGATAATGCAATTTACTATCAACTCGTATACTTTGATTTCTCAGCCTCTGATGGTTCTTCTCCAATGTTTACAGGTCATACTAAGGAAACTTCTAGTGATACTGGAGAAAATGTAGAATTCAAATTGACTGCTATTCCTGATGATTCTGGTAACTTTTCTATCACTGCTAGAATACCTCCTATTGTATTCTCTGAGGATGATTATGTTGTAAAAGCAAACTATGGAGGTCTTATTGGAAGTCAATCTTTTTCTATTGTCTCTGAAATAGATTCTGATGTTCAAACCGACTCCACTGGNAATCTTGATCCCTTCNATTTCTGAAAAATCATCTGATGTTTTTAATGTGAGAACAATTATTGAAAAAATNAATCGTATTTCTGATGCTTTAGTTTCAATTAATACCGAAGAAAAAATTATTGAGAATGAATCNGTTAAACCTAGAGTTCTATCTGGATCTATGATTNCTATTGACAAAAATCGTCAGTCTGATGTTAATCTACAAGTCACGTCTGAATCTGGAATTTGTATAATTGGACCTGATGTTGAGTGTTTAGTTAGTGAATCCACCAGAAAACCTGGTCAAATATTTGATGTTGTTCAAGTAGATGGATTGAATCTTAACGTACGATACAGTGGACCTGATGTCCTTTTAGAGAAATTTAGTATTCTTCCTACTTCCTCTGATGAATTTCTTCCTAACACCACTTGGAATGTTGAAGTGATCAAAGATGATGAAATTTCAAGACTTTACTATAAGATAACTTACAAAACTTTAGAGTAAATTCAAAATACTGACAAATTGATACTTGATTAAATTGAAATTACATGTTTTAATGTTCTATCAGGACGATCCAAAAAAATGCACTGCTGCAAAAATGGTAAAGTTTGGCCTTGCTAAAAGTATAAAAAAAATAGGCTCAAAGGGATTGGTTCTAGATCCGTTTTCAGAAAAAACATTGCTTCCAAAAGATAAATCTGTGATTAATTCTATCGTTGGCATTGACTGTTCTTGGAATCTTGCAGATCATGCTTTTTCTCAAAAGTTTAATGGTATCAAAAGAAAGTTGCCCCCACTGTTTGCTGGAAACCCTGTAAATTATTCAAAATTAAATAAATTAACTACTGCTGAAGCACTGTCTGGCTCATTATTCATTCTTGGTTTTAAAGAACAAGCTTTGGAATTGCTAGATAAATTCAAGTGGGGTCATACTTTTTATGAATTAAATCAGAATCTTTTGAATGACTATTCTAACGCTGAAAATGAGGAACAAATTAAAACTATTCTTGGCGATTACGGTTTACTTTGATATCTGCTTTTTAGGTATACAATAAATCCTGTGATCACTATGATTAAGATGATGGGGGCGATCCACATGTTGTGAATTATTTCATTTTGGATATCTGGTTTGTTTACCGTCACACTCGGCAATTCCGCATTATTTTTACTAACTAGAAAACTTGATTCGTAGAAATCTGGTTTTAAAACTGAATTTGAAATTGCAAATACTTTGATGCTGTTTGCACCAGTTTGTAATTTGCTTGTTATTTCTGATGCAATTTTTATGACAACTTTATTCTCTTCAAGATTTAGTTTTTCTGAGGCTTGAATGCTGCCTTTACTGTCCATTAAAAAATATAATACTGAATCTGCATTTTCTGTTTCAATCAAAACATCTGTGCTTTCTCCGTATTGAACTATTTTGCTCATTTCAATTTTTTTAATAATTGGAAATTGTGCGTTCTCAAACTCTGACCATTTTCCAATTTTAAATGGATATGATTCGTCCTCAGATGTTTTTACTGTGATTGTTCTTGATTCTGGGGAATATGATTCTAGATAAAATGGGCCATTACTAATCACTGCGTGATTGTTTTCTTCAATCCATTTAATTGATGAATCATATCTGTTTTCGTAGTATTGTCGCGTGTTTTCACTTTGTTTTAATGAGTCTGGAATAATTTTTTTATTTTGATATTCTTCTAGATTTTCTTTAATTATTTCTGCATCTTTAGGAACAATCAATGATAGCCAATTAACACTCTTAGCTGTGGCCCCTGATCTTGAAAATGACACCTTTCCATCCGTCACTGCTTTTTCCATGGATGCTGTTATTTCCCATGGAACTGGACTCCATAAGGCTGCCCACTCTGCAATTTCATTCTCATCAAAGTGCCAATAATCTACATAGACTTCAATCGTATCGCTGTCAATTTGATTTATGCCTCTGATTGTCTGAATGCTTTGTGCTGCTCTTGGCGTAAACTCTGTATCAAATGTTTTATCATTCTCATCAGTTTGTGTTCCCCATTCGATTGTAAAATACAATGAATGTAATATGTCGTTCATATCCATCGATTCACCATTGTGCCAATTACTAAATTTGAAATCAAATGTCACCTTACTTGTCGCAAGTGTGTTTGTTGGAACGTTGTCCCATTTCTGTAATGCTGTATCCCACATTTTAGCCTCGATAGGAACTTTGATCTTTTCATTTAATCCCCGTGTCTCCACTTCCCATTGCGCTCTAACTGGAAATGTTTCTCCCGTAAATGGGTGCTTGAATGTTATGGGGTCTGAAATTATTCCCCAAATTTGTCTGCTGTATGTGTCTGTTAACCCCATTACCGGATTCCATGATCCTTGATAGATTTGCTTTACTCCGATAACTAACTCTTCATCGTTATTTTTTGCATTAATTGATGTGAATCTACTTGGCACTCCTGCCCCTAGGTCATTAACCACCCCATCTACATTCTGATTTACAACATACTGATCAATTTTACTTGCTAGAAAAATTCTCACTGACTCGTTAATCCCTTCTACTACTGCTTCTTGAATTAACTGTGTCCTTTTTTCTGATGTTTCAAAATCACCTTTGTATATTTGTTGAGTTAGTTCATCTAATTTTTTATTTTCATAATTCCAATATGTCGGGTCGTTAAAACCTGGCATATTTGAAAACCACGGTGAATACATTTGACCTAGTCCTATAGAGTCATACTTTACAAATGCAGAGCGACCCCATCCTTCTGTGTATAGATTCCATTTTGAATCTGCTGGATTTGATCCATAAACTACCACAAATGCTTTGTTCAAATCGCCATATTCTTTTTTCACTGTGAATCCCATGTTTTCTAATTCTGATGATAAAATCTCTCCAATTGATTTTCTAACTGGATCATCACTTCGAATAAAAACTATTAATTCAATTTCATTATTTTCAAACATCCATCTATTGTCAATTTTTACTTGCACCGCGCTCTGTCAATGACTTGGAAATAATTTTTTCAGATAATGTTGGATTGTATTTAAAATTGAACGACTCTAATTCTTTTATTATTGTAATGTACTCTGGATCCGTTGGCCCGTAATAGGATATAATTGAAGATCCGTATCCTCCCATCAGTTCATTAACGATTAATTTCCTATCTAGTAGGTAGTTCAAGGCAAATCTGGCATCTTTATTTGAAAACGGATTAAATTTTTCTGATTCTGCTGGATTCACTAGTAGGCTGTATGATCCTCCTGTGGAATCATAAACTTTCAATCCCTCCCTTGATTGATTACTTTCCAGTCTATCTGACGAAATTGTATAATAATACATGTCAAGATTNCCGTTTCTTACTTCTTCTAATGCTGTATTTTCATCTAAATACTGAATAAATTTTATTGAATCTGCAAAAGTATTTTTTTCTGCAAACACTTGATTGTGTGTTATTATTATGATTGAAAGAGCTAGTATGATTACTAGCATTTTTTTCATACTGCTAATTCTAAATGCTTCTAATAAAACCTATATTTCCGGTGTTACGCAAAAATCATAATTGAAAATTTATCCAAAAATGATTACTAGCTTAAATGGAATAATTCAAGGCGGTGTGTCTGTCAAGGATTTTTCTACTGTAACTGAGATTAATCTTGATGACTCTGAAGANATTTTAAATAATTTTGTTGATAACGGGTTTGGAACACTGACCGATAGTTTCTATTATTTTGAAGCTGGTGATAAATTAAAAATTGCAATTTCCTTCCTTCAACATGGGTTGCCATTAGACGAAATCTCGATTGCGTTGGATTGGAGAGATTTTGAAGGGTTAACTGCTGAAATTTTATCGTCCAAAAATTTTGCTGTGATTAAAAATTTAATGCTAACAAAACCTAGGATGGAAATTGATGTCGTTGGAATTCGTTTGGGTATTGCGATACTGATTGATTGCAAGCATTGGAAAACATACAGTCAATCATCCTTATCATCTGCTGTCCGGAAACAAATTGAAAGAACCAAGCAATATGTTGCTAAAACCCCTGGCTCTACGGCTGTACCTGTTATTGTTACTTTGCATCATGACAAGATTGACTTTGTTGACAGAGTTCCGATCGTGCCTATTTTTCAATTTTCTTCATTTATTGATGAGTTTTATGGCAATGTTGATCAAATGAAAACTATAGAAACAGACTAGTTATGAATAACCCTAGACTGGCAATTACAAAAATTTTGGTAATTTTCAATGAGTTGTCTAAAGCTTTTGAATAATCTTCGTAGATGCTCTTGCCCATGACTCTAACTTTGGTTTCATTCTCTAAAATTTCATATTTTGCCGATGTGATGTTTAGTTGTGAATTTTCTGCAATTTTACTGAGCCATTTTGAAATTTTATCTGAACTTGTAATTAATCCTAATTGATAATACCCGTTTCTGTTTCTTGCTTTAACTGCCGCATAGTGTGTGTCTGACGTACAAATTTCTAATAGGTTGTTTCCATTATTTGAAAAGTTTTCTACAATTTTCTCTCTGACTCCATTTTCCATGTTGTTGGCATCTGCCCATCCTAGAAAATATTTTTTATCGTTAATTTTCAGACACGTAATTCCTAATCCTCCCATTCCTAAATCCTCTGCCCACACATCCATGCCCTCGGTATTTGCATATCCGAATTCTATTGGAAAACTATCTTTTGTAATTAATGAATCCAGACATGATTTAGCAGCTTTCAATAGGTCCTCTCCGTCTTCTTTTGAAATTTCTTCACCCATTGCATTGTGACAATCAACAGTCATTATTTTTGTATAATTTCTATTATTTCCATATTGTTCGATTTCTTTTTTTATGTAATTGGGAATATCTTCCATGCCGTGTGGTGATAACGATAGCAACAGCAACGGATTATTTCCAAATAGTATTCCTGTAACCCTTGCTTTGTTAATTTGAACTACCATCGGCTCTGTACATTTCATACCTTCTTCTTTTACCTCAAAATTTTGCAAGTTATTTAGATAATTATCTACCTCGTTTCTTGATGGCAGGTTTAACGCATGATCAGATATGCTGTGCATTACCATTGCAGACGATGATAGATTTTTGTAAATTAGGTATGGGATGTTGCTGCCTCCTACTGGATGGTATGGTCCTGGGTGAATCTCTGGTAACACCATTCTGAATTCTTTAGCTCCGTCATGTGATGATAATTTTATTTGAAATGTTGCAACTTTAGTTTCAGTTGCATGTTCTCCCATCAATTCTTCAGCATCACTAACATCGTTACCTTGCGATGCAAGATATGCTTGAATGGTTTTGTGTGTGCTTTTCATTCCTGGTCTTCCTGCTCTATCTGTTACTACTGACCATGCGGTTGCAATAATTAAAAATGTAAATCCATATCCTAATGCAATTGGATTGGTAAGCATTGGAATCCATGATTCTTGTGGAATCAATACCAGAAACATTGCTAGTGGCTGAATGAATGCAATTGCCCATGCTTTTTTCAGACTTGCCCCCAACGTTGTTGTATACAAGCCAATTCTAAAACTTGCAAAAAGTATCATTCCAAATGTAATGAAAAACAGTGATGTGTCTTTTGATAGCACTACACTTGCTAGTATTCCCATTAGGATTGTGACCACCCAGAGCATGTTTCCAAAAAGTGATGAATGCAGTGATTTTGAATATTCTTTTTTCTTTGCAAATTTTATGTCTAGTAATTGCATTGCAGCCATTACTGCTAACACCATTGGTATCTTGTACCAAAATTCATTGAACTCTAAGTTGAGATATCCAAAACATGTTGCTAATACGATTACTATTCCTACTGCCAATGATCCTACCAGTGAGAAATACTTGGATCCTGGATTTACTAAAGTAAGAGAAAACCTATCGTGTATATTTGAAACGTCGTCTGATTCTTGTTCCATTATTTTTTCACGGAGCGAAAAGTGTGTCAATTATCCATGAAACTGCAATTAAGCCAATTGGAATTGAAACTACTAATCTTGGATCTAATTTGAAACCTTTTGTTTCATCTTCGAAGAATCTCATGAGACCCCCACTTGATGCTGGAAGTGGTGCTGCTTTATCTGCCATTATGATTCAGAAAAATAAATTTTAACATAAAAACTTTATTATTGTTTTTTGATTTTTTCTATCATTTCCAGTACTAAATTGATTGATTTTAGTATGGATTGCTGTTTATCGTGATCCNNCTCTNGTTCTAGTTCTTTTGATAATATTTCTAATTTTTTATCTAGTGTNTTTTTTAGAGGATTTTTGTTTTTTACTTCCTTTTCCTCAGTTACTATTTTCCTTTTTTCTGGCGCCCTTCCACATTTTGTGCATAGTGCTTGCCCTTCTTTCATTACTCTTACCCCCTTACAATATGGACATGGCTCACTTAGTAGAGTNGCCCCATTTAGCAGCATTTCTGCAGCTTTCTTTCTAAGTTCTTCCGTCATTGTTTTTTCTTATTTTTCTATTTAAAAAATCTGATTGTTTTGATTTTCTATGCTCAAAGAAGGCTTAATAGTCCGTATCCTTGAATCAATTCAGAACATATGGCAGTAATTTGTAATACTTGTGGTCTTCCTGAAGACTTGTGCGCATGTGGAGAACTTGCTAAAGATAGTACTAAAATTATAATTCGTTTAGAAACTAGAAGATTTAAGAAAAAAGGCACTATGATTGAAGGCTTAGATCCAAAATTAAATAATTTGGAAACTGTTGCAAAAGATCTTAAAAACAAATATGCTTGTGGCGGTACTGCCAAAGAAGGCTATATTTTCTTACAAGGTGATCATAGAGATACCATCAAAGAGACTCTTGTTCACTTAGGTTTTGCAGAAGATACAATCGAACTTCATTAGAACAAAATTGCAAAATCAAAATAAAATAATTCAATTACTTGGTATTCCTTTCACTGCTTTACTGTCTATAATTTTTGGACTGCTTGTAATTTCTTTTCCCATTGGAATTTACGTTGTTTTTGAAAGTGATATTGGCGATGACATTCATTATGATTATCCTCTTACTCATTTGGATATTTTTAATCAAACTGATTTCTATCAATCTTCCTTTGGTGTTAGTCTTGGCGATGCGTTTGTTATTCTATGGGTATTTTATCTGGTTATTTTTGTAATTGCCATTCTTGGACCTAAACAGCACTTTCTAAAATCCATTTCATCCCTAATTTCTATGGGCAAATATGATGCCAAATTAAATTATATGTTTGCTATGACGAAATGGCTTTCTATACTTATTCTGATTTCTGCAATAATTAATTTTATTCAGGAATCCTTTGGAATTGTAACTGTCCCTCCTCTTGGAGGCAATAGTTTAATTCAATTTTTCTACGTATCCCTTGCACCTTTGTTGGAGGAGTTTGTTTTCCGTATAATCTTAGTTGGAATTCCTTTGTTTGCCTTGTACTCTGCTCGAACTTCNATACGTTATTTTGTAAAATGTCTGTGGTCCCCTTCCTCATTGAATATGTTTGATTCTAAAAAAGCAATTTTGCTGATTATTTTTGTAGGCATTTTATTTGGATTTTCTCATATTGCATTTAGTGATTCCTGGAGTGAGGGTAAGTTTGCTCAGGCAACTGCGGGCGGTATAATTCTTGGCTGGGTGTATCTTAGGTATGGCATTGTTGCTTCTCTGTTGATTCATTGGGCTACAAATTATTTCATTTTTGCATACGCTCATTTTATTTCTCAAATTAACTACGTTCCTTTGGAAATTGCCTTTGCTAACCCTCTAATGTCATCCTTGGAGTGGATATTCTTATTTTCTGGAATATTGGGAACTTGTATTTTGATTTTAAATAAATTTTATTTAAAAAAATCGTTAGTTTAGAATTTTTTTAATTTTTTCTATAAGATCTGGTTTTTCATTTTGTTTTAAAAACAACTCTAAATCTTCTTTATCGTCTATGTCCAGCATTATTCGTTTAACAAATACCATTGCGACATTACGTGTGTTCTTCTTTGCTTCGGCCATGTGGTTTCTATAGCTGTCGTTATCATAATGTGTCTCCATTAAATTTACTGGCATTCTTACAAGTGCATTTGTCCCATCAAATTTACGTGATGGGACAATTATTGCAAAATTTGGATGTGTTTTGTAATTTAACATAAAATCAATGTCCTGTGTTTTGATGCCTGGTATGTCTTGAGGAAATACCATCGATGCGACAAAATTATTCTCTAATAGGTATTCTTCTGCCAAAGACACTGCTTGATTTACGCTCTCTTCTTTTTCATCCATTATTATCACCGCGTTAAATTTTTTAGCAATTTCTATGGCTTTTTTTTCTTTTGTCACTATGATTATTTTTTCAATTTTAGGCGATATTGACAAAACTTGTAATATTTCTTCTAACATCACTTTGCACAATTCTTCTATTTTTCCTGAAGGTAACTGTAAACGTGTTTTTGCATTCGAGAATGTTTTTACTGGGATGACTGCTGCTGTTTTCAAATTAAACGTGCACTTGTTTTAAAATGAAATTTGCTAATGCGTCTTCTGCCAATTTATTCTTCATGGTAATTTTTGTATCGTACGCTTTCATGTCCAGGTCTTGAATTTTGCTAACTAGCGATTTATCTTTTGTATCTACAATGACATTTGAGCATACGTCTGAATACATTTTTGCTAATCCGTATGCGTTTGATTCTATTCCTGCTGCTTGCATGTATTTTGCTGCAGGACCGCTAATTGAGTTCTCTCCGATTAATGGACTTACTGCGACAACCCTCTTCTTAATTTTTGACAACTCTTTTCTAATTCCTTTAATCTGTAGCATTGGGCCTATTGATGTTAGTGGGTTTCCTGGTGCTAGTATTACCATATCTGCATCATGAATTGCATTTATCGCTTCAGGATTTGGTCTTGCTTTATCTGATCCGATGTATTGAATTCCTTCTACTGGATCCATTCCTCTGTGTTTTACCCAATATTCTTGTAAGTGTAATTCTCCTTTGTTTGTAGTAATTCTTGTCTCCACAGTGTTATCTGTAACTGGAATTATGTTTGCAGTAACTGCAAATTTTTTACACATCCATTTTGTAATGTCGCTGAGATTTTTTCCATTTTTCAACATATTTGTTCTAATCAAATGTGTAGCTGCATCTCTATCTCCAACACCAAACCATGTCTCTTCACCAAATACTTCCATTTGACGCAAAAAGTTGAATGTGTCTTTTTTAATTCCCCATCCCTTGTCTTGATCAAGTAGATCTGCTAGGCCGTAAATTATTGTATCAATATCTGGACATACGTATAGGCCGTATAACCAATAATTGTCTCCGACATTTGTAATTACGTTTACTTTATCATGTTGTGCAACCAAACCCCGTACTAATTTGACGGAACCCGTACCTCCTGCTAATACTGTAATCATATCATAATCCCCAGAACAAATCATTCTATATCCGTTACTCCATATTACTTTTTACAAGATCCTTATTTCGTTAAATTATCATTTATCTAAGAAATTACCATAAGTTTATTATGGTTATTTAGACGATTTTAGTCGTGGCCAAGGCTATAATTTTAACCATTTTGCTTGCTGGACTTATCGTTGTTGGTACAAGTGCTCCTGCTTGGGGTGCACAATTAGATACTCGAATTAATCCAAATAATGACGAATCTCCATTTAAGATGAGTTACCTCAAAACTGTCTTTATTGAATATCCAAACGGTGGTGTTTTGTTTGACACATTAAGTAACAGCCAATGGGTTGTGTCTGGTATCGCTGATTCCTCAAATCCTGGAGTCCAAGAATTGATGGCTAATCTAAACAATGGAATTCAATCTGATGGAAGTCAGGCAAGAATTTCTGACTTGAATGTTACGTATGAATTTCAACTAAAAGGCCGAAGTATTCAAACATCTATTGACTATCGTGTAGTTTTAGAGGGAACTTTAACTGATTATATAATTACAGAAGATTCACAAAAGAAATTAGTTGATTTAGGATGGAGGGGATTAACAACCACATCTCCAATTACGATTGATGGAATTGAAATTAACCTTCCTCTTGGTGTTCTTGAAACTCAAGAACCAATTCTGTATAATACATTTGTAGGAACTGAAGCTGAATCTGTTCTTAGTCGAGAATTAATTAACGCTGATTTTATTTTAGAACAACCATTAACTAATTGGCATTTCTTGTTTGACCCAACTGGAATTAACGCTGATGCTAGTACATTTGGATTGGATGATTCAATTGCAGGATTTGTTGTATCCAGTTGGACCATGGGTGAAAGTAGTATTAGGGAAGGCAGACAAGTTGAGCGTATTTATGAAGCCGAAGTAATGGCAGATGAAACTTATACCGTAAGAAGTGTTCAATCCACTGATACTGCAAACTTGTCTTCAATTGGATTTGGTGCTTTAGATGTTTTAGATGGTGTTGAAATTATTGGTGTCACTCCTACTCCTCCTGATGATTACATGACAACATCCACTGGCGGTTTCCCAATTATGATTATCTATGGGATGGCTGGATTAGCAGCTGTTGGTGGTATCGGATTCTTTATTGTCAGTAGTAGATCCATGAAAAACCAAGCACAAGGACAACAAGGAATTGATCCTAACAATCTTGTCGGATATCAAACAAGTGCATCTTCTGGTGGTTATCAAACCAATAGGGGTGAGGCTCATTTGAAAGACGACACTGATTATGCACAAACAAGAAGTGTTTATGAGGATACGCCGCAAGAAACTGTTCCGCAAGAAACTGTTCCACAAGAAACTGTTCCACAAGAAACTGTTCCACAAGAAACTGTTCCTGAACAAACAATGCCTTCTTCTGGTGAAGACGCTGCATGCGGTTGTGCTGCATCTGTAGAAATTGGAACTGAATGTGATTGTGAGATGCATGGTTCATGTCTATGTGATGCAACTTGTCAATGCAATGCAGATATTTGTAAAGAACAAGTTCGTGAAATGAGTTAAGATTTCATTAATTCTGTCATTTAATTTTAGAATAATATGAAAAAATAATATAAAAAATATGTGTGCTGGGAGTAACCCTCCTTCTGTTTTCACGATATTTCGCTTTGCAGCCTACCTGAACCTGGTACAGGATCCTAAGGTTCTGTTTG
>JGI26238J51125_1000609_pt1 | contig 12736 bp, 8 predicted proteins | sample SaaInlV_100m_DNA_FD_51125 | JGI IMG/M metagenome (IMG submission 51125) | reverse complement strand
TGATTTATTGAATCATGCTGAATCTTCTGATTCTGATTTTTCACTCTCGGATATTCATGCTATATGTCACGTTACAGGCGGGGGGTTGTCCAATCTACTTCGGCTTCATGGCTCCTTGGGCTGGCATATTGACTCGCCACTCACTCCGCATCCTGAATTTGAATGGTTGCAAGAATTCGGTGGAATTGAAACGCGAGAAATGTATCGAACTTTCAATATGGGGACTGGAATGATTCTTGCTGTTTCCAAGCAGCACGCTGAAACAATCTGTACTTGGATCAATGAACGCATGGTTGGTACCCAAGTCATCGGGCATGTCCATGACCAAGGGCACAAAGTTACTCACGCCCTTGAAGGCGTCGAGTTCTCACACTACTGAAGTGTGTTTCTTCTCGAGCAANTTCGTTAACAAAACGCAGATGAAGNGATTCACTCTTCTGATGCCTTTTTTGCAGCGATTGTTAGACAAACTATGGCACCAATGTAAAGAAGTGGCGCAAGGAAGTCTGTTGGGGTGTCGAAGTTGGTCCAATAGGTCAATGCCTTTTGGTTGGTCGTGACACTTGATGCAAGTGATTCTGCATCTGCATCGCCAATCTCGGAACTAGATTCTATCGAGAATACCGCTTGCAAATCATCCATTGTTGGTGCTGTGTGTTGCTCAGTGATAGGACGCATATCCAACCAGAAGGTGGATACGGAAGAGCCNGCAATAATTGCGCCACTCAGTTGTTCTGCTTGCAAAGTAACTTCGCTACCAAAGTAAACAGGTAGGGCACCAGGCATTGCATCAAGCAAAGTATCGGTATCCAAGAGTTTTGCTTGGATGGAGCGAGTCAATGGGTCGAGCGAGGCTGAACAATCGTCAACTGCGATATCCTTCAAAGTTGAAGTTCCATCGCAGGTAATGGCAGCAGTCGCATATCCAGAGAGGTCCACAAGGTCGCCATCCATNGTCAANAANCCGCCNGTGGTATCGGTTCTGGATTCTGCTGTGACAAGACCAAATGTGTTTTGCATCTTCATTGGGTCTTTCCAAGAGAAGTATGAACTTCCGTCNACAGCCATCATTTCACCTTTGTCGCACGTTGAGACTTCTCCGGTACAAATCATGTAATCAGTTCCAGTATCACTGACTATTTCCGTTCCGTTGTTGACTACGCCAGAGCCGTAGTAAGTTGCATTGGATTCAAGACTGGTCCATCCAACGGCCATATTCTCTGCGTCTCCACTAGCAAGGAAAGCAACGACCGGGTCGTGCCATCCGAGCAACCAGTTGTTGAATTCTTGAGTGAGGTAAGGGGTTGTTTGGAACGAATCCATGAGGTAGGTCGGTACGAAATCTCCAAAGATTGGTGAAGATACAAAGAAACTCAATGCTTCAGCAGTATTTTCATCCACGCCATACAGCATCGAAATCGTACTGGCATTCCATGTCATTGGTGCTGCTGCTTCCATGGTCATTAAGTTCACTGGAGGAGTCATGCCGCTCAATTCTCCATACATGAACAGGGTTGCACCAGTTTGTGTTGTCAAGCCTAGCATAGGGTGATAGAGGATGTGTCCGGCTTGAGATTGGTTGATTGAGACCGGCGTTGCAGTAGCGTGACCAGGTACCATACCAGCACCCCATGCACCGCCCATATTGAGGGAGTTCGTGAGGTAAGGGTCGCCAATTGGACTCATACCGCCGAAGGTTGTGTTCACAAATTGTTGAGCATTCATTGTTCCAACGCCACCAACTAATCCAAGTTGCAGAGAGGTTGTTGAGGTTGCCCAGCCACCAGCCCATTCCATAATTTTACCGTATTGAGTCTCGCTCAATCCAAAGTCGGTCATTGCATTTGAGTTGGTCAAGAACTTGTCAAGTCCGAAACCGGTTCCGTCAGCGTTTTGAGCAAGGAGGCCGGTTGGTGTTGCTGAGGTGTGCCCTGCAAGCAGAAGTCCGATAGTGTTCACATCGCTAAAATCGACGCCAAGTAAGTTCTCAAGTCGATCTGCGACATCGGAAGCATCGCTTGCATTGAAGTCCGAACCGCCACCGTTACCGAGCATTAGGGTTCCTACGCCTGCATAAAGCGACCAATCTCGAACGAGAGTTTGGCCGTAATCGGGAACGACTGTGTCTGGTGTTCCATCGCCTGTTGTATCGACCATAACAACTATGTCGTCGGTTGAAGAATTATTATCGTGGTCAATCATCATTGGAGCAGTGTAGCCATAAGTTGTAGCGCGTTGCATGGTAGTCGAATTCATTGGGTCCGCTGCCATTGAGGAAACAAGGTAGTCTGGTTCTCCCATTCCAACAAATGCGACTGGCCCAAGTGCTGTGTGCAATGAGATGTTAAATTCTGGACTGTATGGATGGAATGTTGAGTCAAGGGCTGCATCAATTCCACCAAGGAAATTCGCCAGCGGCAGAGTAACATTTTCCATTGCATTAAGTCCGATAATTCCGGCGCCTTCGGGACTTGCGGCCCAAGCCGCATAGGAGCCGGTTCCAAAGCCTGCACCACCAACAACTCCTGTTGTGGTCGCTATGGTCGACGCAGTTGCTTTTCCTGCTTGGGTTGTGTTGAGGTCTTGGTTCATGTTGTTGGCTGCAAATCCAACCTTGGTCAAATCCATAATGCCGTTGATGGCCATTCCGGTTGCGCCGATGACTTGTGGGGTGAAACCGATGTTCAATTGTGTGATTTGAACGTCGCAAGGAGTGACGGTATCGACTGAGCACGCATAGGATGTGTTCTCGTGATAGGTGATTGTTCCTGCATCCGAATCATGAGAGGTGAAGGTTCGGTCAGATGTGATGGTGTAGGTTACTGGACCAATCTTTTCGTGAATAGGTGCAGCGCCAGCTGCAACTTCGGTTGGATTTGTCAAATTCCACCCATAGAAATCACGTTCAGAAGTAGAGGTCGCCCAATCGGATTCAATATCTGTACANTCGTCATTGGCACAAATATTGTCTAGGGGTGTGGTCTTTGTAGCCTCAAGAACTGCGTCTTCTACTCCACCAGTAGAGAGCACGGATAGTCCCCCACTAAGAAGTAGGCAAACAAGTCCTGTAGCAAGCATCGTTTTCATAGTCATCATTGACATAAAGGTCCAACGCTAACTGATAGCACATAACAGTTGGCGCGGACACTAGGTGTTTCTGGCGATATCGATAAGGTTGCTATTCCGCCAAAAAAACAAGCGGTGTGGTCTTCAAGGGGTAGTTCTACGCCTTGTTATGGCCGGTGATAAGCAGGGGGGTGGGCAACCAATCGGCTGGCCGGGACAAGTGTGGCTCGAAGGACGAACTTTGGTCCATTTATTGGGTGAACAAACGCGTCCAACCCACATGCCACGAGGTCCGGCAAAACGCACGGGCCCTGGATTCCTCAATCCAGCAATGGCACCGGCTAGAACTCGCAGTATCCTGCTCCTCAACGATGCATTAGAACATAATTGGTTGGTTCGACCTGACCAATCCATCCGCGTACTAGATGCGCTATGTGCTACTGGAGTTCGAATACGCCGGTGGCGGAACGAAATCCCTGCCCAAGCACAACACCGATTGAGAATTACCGCCAATGATTTGGATAAATTTGCTTTGGATTGGGCAAAAGCATCACATTCAACGCACCCCCCGGCCCAAAGCGTTGAACACGAACCTGAAGATGACCGGTATGGCAGTGTATCGGAACAAGTCTTTGACAATGGATTGAATTTCCGAAACATCGATGCTCGAATTGCAATGATGGAAACGGGACATCAATGGATAGACTTGGACCCTTTCGGCTCCCCAGTTCAATTTCTTGATGCCGCCCTTCAAGGATTGTCAAGAACTGGTGTATTAGAAATCACGGCCACCGATACAGCAGCCCTCACTGGCTCATCAGCGTCCAGTCAAGCACGACGTTATGGAGCAAAGGGAATAGTTGATGTCTATGCGCATGATGATGCTGTTCGTCTCCTTCTTGCCACCGTTGCTACCAGCGCTGCACGATTGGATAAGTCGATCACGCCGCTGATGGCTTTATTCGACGGTCACCATGTTCGAATCTCTTGTTTAATCAAAACAAGTCGGGAAAAAGCGAGCAAGATTAGCGACATGCTCGGTTGGAGAGTTCGGGAGGAAGATATTCCTTACCGATTTGTACAACACCCATCTGCTGAACAAGTCAAGCGAGCCAGTGGCCCAATGTGGATAGGGCCCCTCTGGGACAAAGATATCGCCGCTAGAATGACTGAAGAAAAAGCGCTTGAATTGTGCCAAGCAACGTCAGAGGAAATTGAGAAAATGAAAATGGAAGGGCTTGAATGGAGTGACGCTGATGTGGAATATTCTGGGCGTGAATTGAGACGCAGTGTCCGTTATATTTCGGATGCTGCCGACCTAATGAGTCGAGAACATTTGTTACTAAATTTGGATTCATTGCCCCGCTGGGCAGGAGTTGGCGGTGCACCAAAACTTGAGAAGTTAATTGCTAGTCTTATCGGGGCAGGGTATTGTGCTGCTCGGCTTCCGGATTTGGAACCCTTGCTGATTACCGATGCACCGTTTGACACGGTTCTTGAACAGGTGCGAAACAAAGCACCTTCAACCAAATGAAGGGTCGATGTCGCGGTCTGTATCAACGACATTCGTATCTGGCCCAGGTAATAGGGTTCGCGAATTTTCAATTACTTCTCGGACACTGTCTTCGATATTTTGAGCGTTTTCTAACAACTCGCTGAGAGGAATTTCAATGCCTGTAAGTTCGGCTACCGCTTCAACTGCTAAAGCTGCAGCCCGAGCATCCGGATACATTGGACTTGCTTCAGCCAATAATGCAGTGACATCAATTCCCAAACGGTCGCCTTCTCCAAGCAAAAACCCTGTAATGCCTGCAACAATACCTTGTTGGATAGGTTCGATTCCTGCTCGGTGGAGACGCTCCCGTGCAAGTTGCGATGAACCTACACCAAACAAATCACCAGATGCTACGTCTTTGGTTGATTGAACCAAGCCATCGATGATGATGAGTCGGTCAAATCCTCCCCGAGTAAACCATTCCAACACAGTTGATGCAAACATAATGTCTTGTTCATCCTTGAATTGAATTTCTGAGGTGAAGACGCCGATACCATTGCCTTGATAGACTCGGACGGGGTGTTTTGGAACTTCGTTATGAATCAAGGCTACAGCAGGGAATTCAGCATTCAATACTGTCCCCAATTGCTTGAGTTTGAGCGTCTGGATTATGTGAGACGCTGCGATAACACCAACCATTCCAGCAGTAGTAAATCCTGCTACAGCCACACCACCTGTTGTTAGGGGGTCAGCTCCGTCTTGAAGTACGAGAGCATATCCTTTGAATTCGTGTTCCATGTCATGCCCCCTTGATTGAGCGTGAAGGCGTTCTATCAAAAGTCATACGGTGGGGTTAATCTTCCCAAACCGCCCAATCTTCCCAACCTTCTTCACGATACCACCAAACGCCTTCTTCATCTTCCCACCATTCAGTTCCTTCTTCATCGACAGTGATTCCATCATCTTCGGCTTCTGCTTCAACCTCTTCTTCGGCTTCTTCAAATTCTTCTTCATCGGTATCAAATTCTTCAATATCGCCCCGGCCATCGATTTCATCGAATAGTGAAGGGCGGCGTTCTTTTGGTGCTTCATCTTGAATATCTCTTTCTTCTGATTTGATTTCGTCAAGACTGCGGCCCGGCTTTGTAACTGGGGCGGGTTCATCCTCATCCTCTTCATCGTCAAACTCGTCGAACCAATCATCATCATCTGGCCGAGGGCGTAGCAAGACAAAGGCTGCACCAAGCCCACCGATTACGAGAACTGCGATTATTCCGCCAACAAGTGCGCCAGAACCGCCCTTCGGTTCTGTTGGATTGGTGTCGGTTGGTTCGTCCACTTCCAATTGAGAAGCAAGCGTCCATTGGAGTTCTCCCTCGGTTGTGGCAGAAGATGTCGTCATCCCAGAGCAGCGGCCTGTACCATCATCTAGGCACGTTAAGTGCAATTGATAGCCGACGCCTTGTAATCCAGGAAACAGCCCATCGGATGGGCCATTTCTTACAGGAGTAAACGTAATCTCAAGAGTTTCATTGGCGTTCATTGTAAGGATTGGTCCCGGACCGGTCAAAGAAGGGTGCTCAAAAGAGAGTGGGGGTGACGTGGGCGGAATTACGGTCCAACTAAAGCCAAGTTGAACTTCAAATGGATTTGGATTGGTCACTGTGCAAGTCAACGGTGAATCAGTCGAGTTCTCTTCCCAAGCATAAGTTACTGCCTGACAAGATACGGTGCCTGCAAGCGTAACATCGGGGAACGGTGGTTGGTTGGTTTCGTTTCCTGTTTCATTTTCCGTTTCATTACCGGTTTCGTTGGATTGATAGGAGAGGAATGTGAACTCAATCGAGTTTGGTGTTGGTGAATACCACAGTTGATTCGCTGAAGGGATGAGTGTCAGGGAATCCCCTGGAACAGCGGTTCCCTCAAGTATGAGTTCTCCACCTTTTATTTCTATAGTTCCTGAATCAGATATGTTTCCTGATGAGTCGGTTAAATGCCAGTCATAGTTCACGTTTGCAAGGTGTGAACTTTGTGCAGGAAGTTCGGGTGCTACGGAGGTTACAATCGAATAGTGATTGGTTTCATTGAGTTGGATAGTTTGTGAAGACACTGAGGCTGTTGCGCGCAAAAGTCCCATTCCATTTAGAGTCGCGGCCGTCAAATCCGCAGGTTGAATGTCTGCTGTTCCAATTGTGCCATCATATTCTGCAACCAATGAAATTTCACCGACAAATTCAGAAAAGGTTGCAGACAACTCCGTCAAATCTTGAACTTGGACTGCTTGCCATACTCCGTTTTCATCGGTGACTCCATTGATGGAATGGCTCAATGATTGGCCAATGAAATGTAAGGCCAGGTTTTGAGATGGAATTCCTTCGCCTTCACTTGAAAGGGTGAGGGATAAATCCAAAGAATCCATGGCGCTTATTTCAAACCAACTTGAATTTGAAAAGCCACTTGATGATATTCCAAATGTAATTTCCGAAATACGGAGAGAATTGTTTTGGGATTGGACAGGACCTGCAAGTGAGAAATTCGAAGTGGCATTTCCATATGAGTCGTAAGCCACTACCGCGACCCAATAATCGGTTCGATCGGTTAAGGGGTTTCCATTTCCATCTGTAGTAATATTGGTTGTAAATGTACCAGTGAAGGGAGTAATAATCGATACCGGAGTCAGTTCTTGAAGCGAGAATATTTCGCTCGAATTGACAAATATTTTGTATTCAGAAATCAAATCCATCGAAGCATCCCATGTAATATTCAACGAGCTGCCATTATCATTTCCAGTATCGGATACTGTTAGTCCTTGAACCGGCATTGGAGGGGCGGGAAATGGGACATTAACAGTAAGTGGGAGTGATAATTGGCTTGTCACGCCATATGGGTGCAATGAACGTACGGCATAATCATATGAATCGCCGGCCGAAATATCTGAATCCATCGTCGAATTCATAGTGGATGAAAAGGTGGGGTTGTTAAGGTCAAATTCGCCACCAGCGGCAACTTTGAAGGTTTCAAACACAATCAAGTCGGTTCCAAAATCAGTGGTGTTTTGCCATGAAAAGACAAGACGTTCGGAAGAGAGTTCGTCAATGCTTAATATTGGCGTAGGCGGCAATGCCAAATTCGGCGCGCCGGGAATATAATCGGCATACAAACTCGATATTGACAGGGTGCCGGTTTTAGTTGATAAAAACGGTAAATCGATACTGATTGTTCCTGTCCCGGCTGTTTGTTGTTGATTCATGATATTAGTGAGATTGCCTACAGCGGCTGGGTTGTTTTCTACAATGAAATCAATGTCATATCCAATATCGATGCTGCTGATGTTGAATGTACCTGTTCCGGTACTGGTGAAATTAAGCGTGAATATGTTCATATTAATGTCATAATCATGCATTGTGTACATCTGGCCACTGGTCAAAGGCGAGAGCAGGGTTGTTATTAGGCCGAGTTGGTCTTCAAATTCCAAAGGCGGTACACCGTTTTGCCCATCCCCTGCATATCCAACTGCGAATAAATCCTCTTGGCCATTACGGTCAATATCCATGCCAATTGAGTCCCATGAGCCGATAAAGAGGCCGAAAGTTGTTCCTTCACCTGCAGAAACGATGTGCTCTAGCAACCCATCAGCATCCATGTCGATGAACATCGAATCCTTTGGACGAGACCATGGCTCAAGCGTTGTTTGCGTTGATGTTATTGATGTAGTCGAGATATTGTAGACGCTGATATTACCTTCAATTGTTTGTGAGTTTCCATCACCTGAAGCAAGTTGAGGGACGAGAAGAGACAAGGCGCCATCGCCGTCATGGTCTGCAATCGTAGCATTGATGAAAACCGCTGCTGAAGCGACACTGGTGGTGGTCCAAGTTGTCCCTGTGTTTTCAGCAAGAATATATCCTTGCATTGTTGAAGAAAACAAGTCTATATCGCCGTCTTGGTCAAGGTCGGCACCGATTGGTTCAGATTCAATTCCGTCAAAGGAATTTACTCCTAATGCCATTGCTCCATTGACCCATTTGACATGATTTGTGTGGCCGGAACTATCCGTGACAAGTGCTGAAAACTCTCCTCCTGTTCCATTAAAATATCCAGCAAACATCGAGACGAGTTGTGCAGGCATTGTGGTTCCATTGCTGAAAACAGCCACGGTTGTATTGTCTGCAAAATTACTATTCTTGCTATTATATGTTCGCAGAGATACGATACCCCCTTCGTGAATAGAAATGATGTCAGCATATCCATCTGCGTCAAAATCGCCGACTTTGGCAGAGAGTAAATCTGCTGAAAGGGCTACTGGTGAAGCATTTCCTAAAATTCCAGTTGTTGAATTCGTTTGGTGAAAACACACTCGGTCATCACCAGGGGCTATCGAAATGATGTCGTCATAATCGTCGCCATTAACATCGGCAACCACGATATCTGCTCCAGCACCGCATGTTACAACCCATGGAGAGAGCGTTACGCCTGTAAGCCCATTCCAATCAAGTGAGGCGAGGGCTGGGGCTGCGGAGCCGCCTTGAACGATTACTTGTGCTTTCACAACGATTTCGTCGAGGGTGTCATTATCAAGATCGCCGGATTCATACGCGGTAATGTCATCTATTGGTATCAGGCCAGCAGGTACATCAGAAGTGTATGTAATATTCATCGTTCCACTGTCAATTACTGAATTGTGAGGAAGATAAAATGGCATAGATTGGGCAGAGCCGTTTGAGTAGAGCGACTGAGCAGTTGCATTATTGATGAACATGTTTTGATGACCCAAATCTCCAAATCCAACTCCATTAAAAGCCCATTCATTCACACCATCTTGGCCAATATCAAGAGTGACTTGGCCTGGTGTGGCAATTTCATCTCTAGCATTAATCATAAATTGTCCGGATTGAAATGTTACATTTCGCGGAACGTCAATAGAAACATTCGTATCTAGGTGTTGAGAAGTGAGAGAGATGGATGCTGATGCAGAACCGTTAGAAAAAACATTGATTGTTCCACCTTGTCCGTTTGCGCTTGCAAGGAATAATGCGCTTGATTGAGAGATTACAAGCAATGAAAGTACTAGAAGTGTTGAGATTCGGTTTTGATTCATTCAAGACGCCTCGGTGACAAGGGGGTCAAGCCCCTTCAAAATACAAGGGGTGCGGTTGGGTTTTCAAGTCTTTCTTCAATTTCGCCGTGATTGTTTCGGATGCAGACTCGCTAAAGGGTTAAGAGCAGTGGGCCGAAGGAGGGCTATAATGAGGGTTTCGTTTGGACAGAACTGTTAAAATTTCTGTAACTGCAGGCGATGTTGATATCGACCTCGATGGTTCAACTGCAGAGATTGAGGAGATGCTCGCTTTACTTCGCCAAGACGATACCTGGGGCCTCATGATTGACCGTTTGAAGGTTGCTAAAAAGGCGGCGTTAAAGGCCACTATTGCTGCTGCCAAAGCTTCAGGCCTTCCAAAACGTGGTTCCGCATTCAACACCTTGGTGGAAAGTTGTTCATTGAAGCGAAAGCCGGACCAAGTTCTTGGTGCCATTCACTATCTAAGAGAAGTTGAGGGTGTTATGGACAGTCCTCCAAGGGTTATCAATCAATTATTCGAAGATGCTGGGATGGAGCCTCCGGGAAATCTTTCCCTCTACCTAAATCGATTACGAGAAAGAAATTTTTTGATAATCCCAAGTGCAAATGAAGATAAAAATAGATTTGCAATTCTAAGTGAAGAGGGGCGCACTCATTTGAATAAACGCTCAGTAAAGTGAGGATTACAAATGGTTATGTCTGGCGGAGGCGATGATGACCCCCGAGAATCAACTGGTGAGCAATCAGAACCGTTGGATTGGTCTTTTCAAAATCATGCCGAGGTAATTCTTCGAAAAGGAAGGCATGCGGGTTCAACATTTCGTAGGGCCATCCTCGACAATGCTGATTTTACCGAAGGTGATTTTTCAAACTCGGACTTCCGAAGAGCCTCGATGTATCAAATTGATTTGATGAAATCGGCATTCGATGGTTCGGATTTCCGTAATGCTGATCTTCGTAAAGCCCGATTGAATTTGTCGAATTTTAGAAATTGTCAGTTTGCAGGTGCGGATTTGCGCGGCATACGCGGAAGATATGCGATTTGGCAGGGTAGTGATTGGTGGAACGCTGTCATGGATGATGATTTGAGAAAAGCGCTTTCAAAAAAATGGCCACAACCAAGTTCATCGTAACTCATTCTTCTTCATTGGCCAGATACACTTTGTTTTCAGGATATAGTGCAAGTCGGGCGCGTGTATTGATTAATGGCAGGGCTGCAATTCCAGCACACATGGCCATGCATATCCCACAAAGATATGTCGTTATTTCGTAGGTCAACAAGAGTACGCCTTGGAGGTGTGTATCGGCAGCACTTTTCACCATCAAACTCCCAGCAATACCAGTAATAAGGCCAATGCTCGCTCCACTGAGCGCTATTTTTGCTCCAAAACCGTTGAGGAAAATCAGCATGCCACCGCCAACAAATAACAACAAACTCGCGATGAGCAAACCATAACCACGTAGAGCATAACCTCCCGATTCGCGGGCGGCGTCATGAAATGTTTGGTACTGTTCGGTCGAAATGTCATTGTTTCCATCTCCTTGGCTGTTTGGAACATCGAGTATCAGACCAACTTCTTCATCATCAAGGTCAGTCGCGTTATGAAGTCCGATGTCCCCGTACGCTTGGAAAAACAATAAAAAGGCACCAAACAGCAGTAAAACCCCGACCGTTTTCGGGCCTTTGGTATCCGGTCGAACTGCAAACAAGTCTGTGGGCATCTCCGCCACGGGCTGGTTTTCATCCATCCTCATTGAAAAGCCAAGGTCGACATCGCTAGAGGATTTGTTTGATTTTTCTTTGTCCTCAACGGGCCAGATTTTGGGTTCCGAATCGGTCATGGCAAAGGCTCCTTGATGTGATGGCTCAACCCTGTTTTCAAATCTTCAGGAATGGGTTGTGATTCTAACGAATCCATATCGACGCATACGGTTACTTGGGTTGAGTGCCAAAGCAATTCTTGATTTTGATTGTGGAATTCATACCCCCATGTGCATGATGTTGAGCCAACTTTCTCAAGCCAAATTGTAGCATGGATGGTGTCTCCATAACGAAGGGGTGCTATAAAATCAGTTTCAATATGGACTACTGGAAATCCAATTCTTCTCTCTCCAATCAGTTCAGGATAACTGATTCCACACATTGGCTCCCAACATTCCTCGAAAAACCGATGGGCGAGATCATAGATTCTCGGGAAATAAGCAATGTTTGCATTATCCAACATTGGATAGTCAACGCGACGTGCTAGTTGAACCGCCATAGTTGAACCATATGCTTGGCCATGATGAAGCCTTGTATTAGGAGCAATAAATAGTTGCAAAAAGCAACCCGTTGCGCTTATATCCAATCGGTTAGTGGCCGGACTACAAGGCCCTATAGTGTAGCTTGGATATCACGCCGGCTTGCGGAGCCAGCAACCCGTGTTCGAATCGCGGTGGGGCCGCTCTTGTTCCTTTACAGTGCAGCCGCTGTCTACGATTGAATTTTCCAATCATGCATTTCCCAATTTTGTTCTTGGGCGAATTGTCTGAAAGCACCTTTCGAATTTATCGCAACAGGATGGCCCGTGATACGCATAAACCATGAGTCGGCCATTGTATTTCCATAGCCATAACATTCTGCAAGATTATGTCCATTTTCTGCTGCATCAGCCTCTATAATCGGAACTTTTCCTTTTCTGCGAGGAACTGACCAGCCGCGTTCTGAACCGCTGAGTATACCGGTTCTCTGTGCTGGCCCACAACCATATACTGCATCCATTCCAAGTACTGCACCCATCGCTTCTGCCATAGGGGCAATGGTCGCAGAAACTAGGACTAGACGATGTCCTTGTGAGCGGTGCCATTCAATTGCATCTCGGGCTTGTTGAGTTACTCTGTGAACAAGTTTTTCTTCAGCGATTTGTTTTGAAAGCGTCTCCAATACTTCCCATGAAGTAAGTGAAAAATGGCCTCGGTTTCGTGCGGCATCATATGGGGCGCGTAATCGTAGGAGGTTTGCGAGAAAGCCAACACACCATGCAGTCGCCCCATATGGAATTCTCCATGGACGCTTTTTGCTAAGAGTTGCCGTCAGGGATTTTTCACTCGATGCG
>JGI26238J51125_1000598_pt1 | contig 12881 bp, 10 predicted proteins | sample SaaInlV_100m_DNA_FD_51125 | JGI IMG/M metagenome (IMG submission 51125) | reverse complement strand
TTGTCACAACAGGTGTTTTGTTTTTACGACAGATTTCTAAAACCTTTTTGACTTGACTGACTTGATTTGGCAAAACAACAGCTAATGGTTTTTGTTTATAAACGCTTAGACCATCACACTCAAAAGGACGAGTGTTTTCTTCACCACTAAGGACAATATTTTTTGGTAGCGACTTCTTTAACTGAGAAATTATTGACACAGTAAGCCTTCAGTTGTTGCGAGTATTCCTATCATAGACAAATGAATCTAGGTCAATTGAAATTAAATTCAAGCGGTTATGAATTTAATTACTAATATTTTTTTCAATATCTAAGATAATTATAAAAAATTATATATTGTTTTGATTGCCTTTGAAATAATGTGGCCAATAGCAATAAGAATAAACTACTAACTATTAAGCATAACAATGAAATCATTCATACCACCAAAGAGATTATTAATGGGACCCGGTCCCTCAGACGTTCATACAAGAATTTTAAATGCAATGGCTCGACAAACGATAGGTCATCTAGATCCTGCATTTATTGAGATGATGGATGAAACGAAGCAGATGTTAAAGTACGCATTCATTACTGAAAATGAATTAACAATGCCTATTTCTGCTCCTGGATCAGCCGGCATGGAGGCCTGCTTTGCTAATCTTGTTGAACCAGGCGACAAGGTAATTGTTTGTATCAATGGTGTTTTTGGAACTCGCATGAGAGAAAATGTCATTCGTGTTGGCGGTCAAGCCATAGTCGTTAATGATGACTGGGGCAAGCCAGTTGATCCTAAAAAAGTTGAGCAGAGTCTGATTGATAATCCTGACGCTAAAATTGTTGCGTTTGTTCATGCAGAAACTTCTACCGGAGCAATATCTGACGCAAAACTACTCTGCGAATTAGCTAGAAAGCATGGGTGCCTAAATATTGTTGATGCAGTAACCTCTCTTGCAGGCTCAGAATTAAGAGTTGATGATTGGGGGATTGATGCTATCTATTCTGGCTCTCAAAAATGCCTATCAGCAATGCCAGGGTTATCACCTGTTAGCTTTAGTGAGAAAGCAATTCACAAGTTCACTCATCGCAAAACACCGGTTACAAGCTGGTTTTTAGACCTTAATTTGGTTATGGGTTATTGGGGTAAAGGTGCTAAACGTGCCTATCACCACACAGCGCCAGTCAACACCTTATATGGACTCCATGAATCTTTAGTCATGCTGACTGAAGAAGGACTTGAAAATTCTTGGACTCGACATCATGAAAACCACCTACTACTTAAAGACGGTTTAAGTAAGCTTGGAATTCATTACTTGGTAGATGAGTCCAGTAGACTCCCGCAGCTTAATAGCGTATACATTCCAAAAGGAAGCGATGACGCTATGGTTCGCTCAACCTTAATCAATGATTTTAATATTGAAATTGGTGCTGGGCTTGGCGATCTCGCAGGCAAGATTTGGAGAATCGGTTTAATGGGTCACACATCAAGAAAAGAAAATGTAGATCTGTGCTTAGCAGCCCTTCAAGAAGCCTTATAGTTAAAGCTTGGCTAGTCTTTAATTTTTGCCAATAACTCTTCGTCTGTCTCAACCCTGTCAGGATCTGGCAGGCAGCAATCCACCGGACATACCTCGACACATTGTGGCTCGTCAAAATGCCCTACACACTCAGTACAAAGGTCGCCGTCAATTTCATAAATTTCTTCACCCATATAAATGGCTTCGTTCGGGCACTCCGGAACGCAAACGTCACAGTTAATGCATTCATCTGTAATAAGTAGAGACATAAAAAATCCTAAGTTTCAGTATTTAAATTATCACAACACTAAGGTCATGATTAAACATTTTTAACAGACATATTTTAACGTAACAGCGCTAAAATAATGAGGATTTTGGGTATCATTAATCATTTTCTTTCTAAGGTTATTATGAGAAAACTTTTAGTTCTCTTTCCATTACTATTTTCGACTTTTGCTATTGCAAATCTTGATAATGGAATATATGCTCACCTGACAACCAACAAAGGGGAAATTACTGTTGAACTGGCATATAAAAAAGCGCCACTGACAGTAACAAACTTTATCGCATTGTCTGAAGGAACTAAGGCAAGTAACAAGGATCTTGGAACTCCTTTTTATGATGGATTGACTTTTCATAGGGTTATTGATGAATTTATGATTCAAGGTGGCGATCCTAAGGGTAACGGAACTGGCGGACCGGGGTATATGTTTGCTGATGAATTGACAGACCTTATTCATGATAAACCTGGCGTCCTATCCATGGCAAACTCTGGGCCAAACACTAATGGATCTCAATTTTTTATTACCCATGTTCCAACACCATGGCTTGATGGCAAGCATAGCGTATTTGGCTCTGTGGTTGAGGGAATGGATGTTGTCAATTTAATTAAACAAGGTGACATTTTAGAAACAGTTAGAATTGAACGAGTTGGCGAGGATGCTAATCAATTTGTTGCCAATGAAGATTCGTTCAACGAATTAATCTCAAAAGCTAACGAAAAAATACTAGCAAGCCTGAAGCATCGTCAAAAGGACTTTGAATCCTATGTGACTTCAGCTTACCCTGGCGCCTCAGAAAATGAATTAGGTTACTTCACAAGAGTCAACAAACATGGGGATGGCGTTTTTCCAAAAAATGGTCAAATCGTTTCTGTTGATATTGCGCTCAAAGCTAACAGCGGGGACGTTATGCGATCGGCTGGAAGCCCTATTCCGTTTACTCTTGGTAACGGGGAAATCATCAGTATTATAGAAACTAATATTCAAGAGATGACGATTAGTGAAGAGCGAACTGTTATTGCAACCTATGAATCTGTATTTGGTGATGCCCCAAGCGGCAATATTCCTCAAGATGCTTTTATAATTTTTGAACTTATACTGCTAGCTGCTGAGGACAATTAATTATGTTTCTAGAGCTTTTAAGCTTTCTCTCATCACTAGATACTGGCTTCAATGTATTAAGCTATTTAACAGTAAGGGCAGTTTTCGCAATGATGACTGCTCTTCTAATAACGCTATTTCTGGGTAAATGGATTATAGCAAAACTTCAACATTACCAAATCGGGCAAGTAATCCGTGACGATGGACCCGAAACTCATTTAGAGAAAGAAGGCACCCCAACGATGGGCGGGGTACTGATTCTTTTTGCTTTTTTTACTAGTGTTATTATATGGGGAGATTGGCGAAACCCTTTTCTTTGGATTGTTATTTTGACTGCCCTCCTTTTTGGTTTAGTCGGCTTTATTGATGACTATCTAAAAATTAAAAAACAAAACTCAGATGGCCTAAGCCGAAGACAAAAACTTTTAGCTCAAACTGTTGGAACTCTGTTTATTTGTATTTGGCTATTGAGCTTGAACTCTAAAACAATTGGCTCTGAGCTTTTGATTCCATTCTTTAAGGACCTTATTATTCCTCTTAATGCAATAGGATTTTTACTTATAGGCTGGTTTGCTATTGTTGGAGGCTCTAATTCTGTTAACCTAACAGATGGACTTGATGGCTTGGCAATTATGCCTGTGATACTCATTAGTGGTGCACTCGCAGTCTTCGCCTACATTGGTGGTAATTATAATTTTTCAGCTTATCTCAATATGCCATTCATGCCTGGGACAGGAGAAGTATTTGTTCTGTGCGCAGCACTTATAGGTTCTGGCTTTGGCTTCCTCTGGTTTAACACTTATCCAGCTGAAATCTTTATGGGGGATACAGGCTCTTTATCTCTTGGTGCTATCCTTGCTGTCATTGCAATCATTGTCCATCAAGAAATTCTATTGATACTTATGGGTGGTATATTTGTAGCTGAAACGTTGTCAGTCATCATACAAATTGGCTACTTCAAGAGGACACAAGAAAGATTTTTTTTGATGGCTCCCATACATCATCACTTTGAAAAAAAGGGTCTTAAAGAGCCTAAAATTATTGTGCGCTTTTGGATTGTTACATTAATCCTTGTGCTAATCAGCTTGGCAAGTATTAAGATTAGATAACTAATTAACTATTGAACTGTAAAATATATTCCCATGAGCATTAAGTCAGACAAATGGATACAAACCATGTCTCTTGAAAAAGAGATGATTAAGCCGTTTGAACCAAAACAAATTCGAAGAGCGAATGATCAAAAGATCATCTCCTATGGCACTTCCAGCTATGGCTATGATGTCAGATGCTCGACAGAATTTAAGATATTTACAAACATCAATTCTAACATTGTTGATCCAAAAAATTTTAATGAGAAAAGTTTTGTCGAGGTTGACTCTGATGAATGCATCATTCCTCCCAATTCATTTGCCCTTGCAAGTACTATTGAGTATTTCAAGATACCACGCTCAACCCTTGTCATTTGTCTTGGAAAATCAACCTATGCAAGGTGCGGAATCATTGTCAATGTCACCCCGCTTGAACCTGAATGGGAAGGCCATGTAACGCTAGAATTTTCAAATACAACCCCCCTTCCAGCAAAAATATATGCCAATGAAGGTGTTGCACAGATGCTCTTTTTTGAGTCAGATGAAATTTGTGAAACCTCTTACAAAGATAGAAATGGTAAGTACCAGGGTCAGACTGGTGTTACCCTCCCTAAGGCTTAACCACTATGTCGGAAATCTCTAAACGTCGCACCTTTGCGATTATTTCTCACCCCGATGCTGGCAAGACAACTGTCACTGAAAAACTCTTGCTTTATGGAGGAGCAATTAAAACTGCCGGAAGCGTCAAAGCAAGAAAAGCTGACACACACGCCACCAGTGACTGGATGGAAATGGAAAAAGAAAGAGGCATCTCAGTGACCTCTTCTGTGATGCAGTTTCCATACGATAATCACGTCATTAATCTATTAGATACTCCTGGTCACGAAGACTTTTCTGAGGACACGTATAGAACGCTAACTGCTGTTGACTCCGCATTAATGGTTATCGATGTTGCAAAAGGCGTTGAGCAAAGAACCATTAAATTAATGGAGGTTTGTAGACTCAGAGATACGCCAATATTGACCTTTATAAATAAGCTTGACCGAGAAGGAAAAGAGCCCATTGAGTTACTTGATGAAGTCGAGTCAGTTTTAAATATCGAGTGCTCACCAATCACCTGGCCAATTGGAATGGGCAAAGGCTTTAAAGGTGTTTATCACTTGCTAGAAAATAAAGTTTATCTTTTTGAGAGTGGAAAAAATGCAAGCATCGGTGACAATACTATCATTGAAGGCATTGATAATTCTAAGCTTGATGAGGTTTTAGGTGAAGATCTTGCCAAAGACGCCCGTGAAGAAATAGAACTGATTACTGGAACAACTAACCCCTTTGATATTAATGATTTTCTAGAAGGCAAGCAAACCCCCGTTTTTTTTGGCTCGGCAATTAACAATTTTGGCATTGAAAACCTTTTAGACGGCTTTATTCAATATGCACCAACGCCTCAGGGAAGAGAGAGTGATACCAGGATAGTGCTACCTGAAGAAAACAAACTCACGGGATTTGTTTTTAAAATTCAAGCAAACATGGACCCCAAGCATCATGACCGTTTAGCTTTTATGAGAATTGTAAGTGGTGAATACCAAAAAGGAATGAAGGTTCTTCAAGTTTCAAATGGCAAACAAATAAAAATTGCCAACGCTGTAACATTCATGTCTCGAGAGAGAAGCTCGACAGATTTAGCTTATGCTGGTGACGTTATTGGCATCCATAATCATGGCGGCATTGGAATTGGAGACACGTTTACTCAAGGTGAGAAAATTAATTTTCAAGGAATACCTAACTTTGCTCCAGAGCTTTTTAGAAGAGCACAACTTAAAGACCCCCTCAAGGCAAAGGCGCTCCAAAAAGGGTTAGATCAGCTTTCTGAAGAAGGCGCTACTCAGGTCTTTAGACCTGTTTCAAACAGCTCTCAAATATTAGGTGCTGTCGGTATATTACAGTTTGATGTTGTCGCTCATAGACTCAAATATGAGTATGGTGTTGACTGTCAATTTGAAACGATCAATGTTGCAACTGCAAGGTGGGTGAGTGGTGCAGATAAAGATATTGAGCAACTTAAGATAAAGGCTGGAAACAACCTAGCTATTGATAGTGCTGGGATGCTGACCTATTTAGCACCAAGTATGGTGAATCTTCAGCTCACTCTAGAGCGTCATCCAAAATTAATTTTCAGCACCACAAGAGAGCATTAATGGTCTACCACTTCTAGTGGCCGAACAACCTCTGCAATATCTTTCTTATTTAAATAACCAATATCTGATCCACTTGAGTCTTGGACAATACAGCAATCTGCATTTTTCCTAAGCATCTCACACAATATAGAATCAACTGTGTCCATTTCATCAACCTTAATATTGGTAGAACCTTTTTCTGTTTTTGATCTGTCATGACTGAATTTGCATGAAGAACGTGAGAGCGATTGACTTTCTTAACAAAATCCCTTACATAGTCATCTGCTGGCGTCATTAATATCTCTTGAGTGTTTCCGTGTTGAACTAGCTCTCCACCATTAAGAATCGCTATTCGATCACCAATTTTAAGTGCTTCATCAAGATCATGAGTAATAAAAATAATGGTCTTGTGGAGCTCTTCTTGAAGCTCTAAAAGTAAGTCCTGCATGTCACTTCGAATGAGGGGGTCCAGCGCACTAAATGCCTCATCCATCATGAGTATCTCTGTATCACAGGTCAAAGCTCTGGCCAAACCAACTCGCTGCTGCATTCCGCCTGATAACTGAGAAGGATAGCGATCTTCATACCCAGTTAATCCCACTCGGTCGATCCATTTCTTCGCTCTTGCTGTTGCCTCATCATGCTTAATACCTTGCAAATGGACACCTAAACAAACATTATCCATAATAGTTTTATGTGGAAGAAGTGCAAAGCTTTGAAATACCATAGCCGTTTTTTGTTGTCTAAATTGCCTTAACTTCTCCATTGGCATCTGAATAACATCCTCACCACCAATCGTTATTGATCCAGCTGTAGGTTCAATGAGTCTATTGATGTGTCGAATTAATGTAGACTTTCCAGAACCAGATAGCCCCATGATGACTTCAATATTCTTATTGGCTAGTCAAGATTAATATTACTTAAACCAAGAACATGCTTATGCTCCTTAAGAAGATCATCTTTCCCCATTCCGTTGTCAACGTGCTTTAAAACAGATTGCGCTTTGGGACCAAAAATCTTAGTTAAGTTAGAAATCTTAACTTTAATATCCTGCTGCGTCATAATACATCTCCTGAACGGTGTTTCTGTATTCGAGTTCCAAATGCCTGTGAGACTCTATCAAATATTACTGCTAAAGCAACAATTGCTANACCATTAAGCANGCCCATTGAAAGATACTGATTCTGAACAGCCTGCAATACTGGAAGTCCTAGACCAGCAACTCCAATCATTGAAGCAATAACAACCATTGCTAGTGCCATCATAATGGTCTGGTTAATTCCAGCAAAGATATTAGGAAGCGCAAGNGGTATTTGAACCATAAACAGTCTCTGTCTATAGGTTGCACCAAAGGCATCTGCAGCTTCCATTGCCTCTTTATTAACTAACCTTATACCTAAATTTGTTAATCTGACAATTGGAGGCATCGCATAAATACATACAGCAATGAGTCCTGGCACTTTTCCAATTCCGAGCATCATCACCACCGGAATCAAATACACAAAAGATGGGATTGTCTGCATGATATCTAATATAGGAGTTATCCAAGACTGCGCTCTATCGGATCGAGACATCCATACACCAAGAGGTATACCGAGTGCCAAGCACAATAGCGTTGCTGCTGAAATCATTGTAACTGTTGAAATCATTGGCTCCCACATATCTAAAAATCCAATCGCGAAGAAGGCGAGCATAACCCCTATTGAAACCTTTATACTTCTTGAGCCTAACCAAGCCAAAATGCCAGCAACAACTAAAAATACTGGCCATGGGGTTGATAGAAGTAATTTTTCAATGACAATTAAGAATGTTAATAAGGGGTCAAAAAATGCCTCAATGTTGTTTCCAAACTCTCTAGTAAAGTCTTTAAACGCAGCATCAACACAGTTCCGAGAACTCATCATAACGTCTCCCGGTATTGAAATTACATTGTTTACAAATACATTGAAACCAGAGGTGTTTATAGAGTCAGCAACGGTTGAGGCCAATGAAGCAAAGTATTCAGTCTGTGATGCCGGGTCAACTGAGCGAAAAGACTCTATGTTTGAAGAGGTATCATTAGCAAAATTTTGTATATTAGCAGCTAAAGCCTCAGGATCTGTCGAACGAATAGAAATATACTGCCTATCAAGCCTTTCAACCGTTTTATCAAAGCTTGCAACAGCTCTAACTTTAATGTCACCATAGTTACCAGCAGAATATTGGCCTGCCAGTTCAACTACCTTAGCACTAAGCTCATTTGCTTTATTTGTGAGTGGCATGAGTACATTTTCTACTGTACCTACATCCGTTCTAACTGCAGCCTCCTTGACAGCTCTTGCCAGAACTTCTGGATCATTTACCATAGGTAATAAATCTGAAACGATTTCGTGACTATCAGCCATTTCAACGGTTCTAGCATGCGTTGAGATACTTAATGTATCCAAATTGTAAATCATATCTCTGACACCAGGATAATTCTTATATATTGATGAAGATGCATTAACCTGCTCTCTTATTTGTGAAAGCTGCTCAAGGTGAGATTGGAGTGATGAATTTGAATTAAGATAATCAATATTGGCCTTTAAGCCATTGATTTTTTGATTTAGTAGTGAGATTTGCGAACCCATCTCGCTCATAAACTCTTCAGTAAATTGTTCTGCCTTGTCGCTATAAATAGAGGCTATTTGCCTAACATTTTCGGAGAGTTCATCTGATTTTGGGTTATTATTCATGAAACGTGCATTTTCGCCAATATTTTCAATCAAAACCTTTAATTCAGGATAGATTGAAATAACACCGTCACCAGAATTTATCGATTCAATTCTATTAGTTAGCTCAGAAATTGAGTTTTCATAATTCTGAAATAAAGCACTCTCATTTGAGTTGTAGGAACCGGTAAGTTCTTGAGTCTTATTTTCTAAAGTTTTAGAAAGTAGATTTACTTTTTCTAAAAGCAATTGCGAACTATTGACCTCAGTGATAGGATTAGTGCTATCAGATAACTCTCTCAGTGTTTTAGTTTTTACCTCTGCTCGCTCTGCCAACTTTTGAAAACTGTCTGTTATCTTAACTAGCTCAGAATAATCAGTTGCACTTTGAGCTTGAGTCGTTAGATCCTCAGCTCTATTAGTCATTGCTTGAATAAAGTTTATATCTTTATTCATTATTCGCAAATCTGCAATTTCAGATGCAGGAGGTATGCACTCAATAATACTTTGTTGAGGGATTGGCCTAACTGCTGCCATATTTAACTCCTTTAATTAATGACTATATTCTAACATTTTGAATTCAAAAATTTACGTCAAAACAAAAAAATTTGAAGCAATTTTTCGAACATTTTAAAGCAATTATTCAAACATCTAACAAAAAAAATGCCCGTATTAACTAAACTACGAGCATTTCATATTTTAAGTAAGTATTAACTTACCAGTGTTACCTTTATAGAGAAGCTTCTACTGAGGCAGCAATATCTGCACTTACCCAAGCTTTCCAAACGTCTCCGTGAGAAGACAAGAACTCTACAGAAGCGTCAGCTCCAGTTCCACCTGTGTCTTCCATCCATACAAGCATTTCGTTCATAATTGACCCTGGCCATGTGCGAGCTTCAAAGTAACCCATAGCAGCCGAAGGACCGTGATAGAACATATTGTCACTTAACAGAGTATTAACACGTGACGTAATCCATGATGAAGCTTCACAACCAGAACCTGCTACAGCAACACAACCTACCCAGTTGTCGTCACCTGCATATGAACCCATATCAATTGCAGTTAAGCCATACTTACCAACTAATGAAGTTGGGTTCCAATAGTATCCGAACCAGTTCTCACCTTGCTCAGAAGCTTTTGCAATTGAACCATCAAGTCCTGCAGCAGAACCTGGATCGATTAGGTTCCAACCTTTAGCTTCCATATCAAATGCTCCGTATAAAGCTTGGTTTGAAAGTTGGCAACCCCAACCAGCTGGGCAACCATGAAAAGCGCCTCTTGAAGGGTCTTCTTTGTCTGGGAATAAGTCTGGACGCGCAAGAATCGCTTCAGCTGAAGTCAACTCAGGATGAGCATCTAAAGTGTGCGGTAATACCCACCAACCTTCACCTAAGCCACTCATTGGCGCAATGTTACCAATATGTAAACGTCCTGCACCAACAGCACTATCAACTAAGTCAGCCATAGCGTTAGCCCAAATCTCAGGCGCAACGTCAGGTTGACCAGTTTCATTCATTGAAGTAAATGTAGGCATGGTAGAGCCAGCAACGAGTTCTATTTCGCAGCCCATTGCCTCTAACATTGCTTTATCAACATGGCCATCAAAGATGCCGAGGCCCAGTTCATATCTGCAATTGTAATTTTTCCACATGCAGCGTTTGCTGAAGTGCTAAGCATAAAAGCTGCAGCAATTGCACCAAAAGCTTTAGTAGTGAATTTAATATTCATAATATCTTTCTCCTCAAGGATTATTATTTAAACAGAGAGTGAACAATTTCATACTCTAAAGTGGATTATAGCAACAGAAAAAAAATTTATCAGTTTTTTTTCAAAAAAAAAATAGACTGTTTTCTGGAAAAACAGTCTATTTAATAGTATTTTTTGAAAAAGAAGACCTTAATGGACTATTAAACAAATTTCTTTCTCTATTCTTCTACTGAAGCATCACCATTCTCTTCGCTCTCTTCATCTTCGCTTTCAGCAATTTTAGCAACGGAAACGAGCGCCTCATCATCTGCAATATTAATTAGAGTCACGCCTTGTGTATTTCGTCCAATAATTGATACATCAGCTGCTCGAGCTCTTACTAGGGTACCTTTATCTGAGATTAACATCATCTCGTCTTCATCAGTCACTTGAATAGCGCCAACAACTTGTCCATTTCTATCAGAAGTTTTAATTGAAATAACGCCCGAACCGCCTCTGGCTTGAGCACGATATTCATCCAGCTGAGTTCTCTTGCCATAACCTTTTTCAGTAGCGGTCAGAATCGGATCATCTGATTCAGCGACAATAAGTGAGACCACTTTATCTTTATCAGCCAACCTTATGCCTCTAACACCGATTGCAGTTCTGCCAACCGAGCGAACATCCGACTCTTTAAAACGAATTGATTTACCTGCTGAAGAGAATAAAAGAATGTCATGCTCTCCTGCAGTAATTTCAACCCCAACCAATTTATCATCATCTCTCAATTCAATTGCAATGATGCCGCCTTTTCTTGGCCTTGAGAAGTTTGTAAGAGAGGTTTTTTTACAGGTCCCAGAACTCGTAACCATAAACACAAACTGATCATCAGTAAACTCTTTAACTGGCAGAATTGCATTGATTGACTCGTCCTTTTCTAGTGGCAATAGATTGATGATTGGCTTTCCTCTTGAAATCCTTGAAGCCATAGGGAGTTCATAAACTTTGAGCCAATGAACCTTACCGGTTGAAGAAAAACATAGAACAGTGTCATGAGAATTGGCAACAAACAATTGATCTACAAAATCCTCATCCTTCATCTTGGTAGCTGCCTTACCCTTACCACCTCTTCTTTGTGCATGGTAATCACTTAAAGATTGAGCTTTTACATAGCCGCCATGCGACAGGGTTACCACTCTGTCCTCTTGAGCAATAAGATCTTCTAAAGTGAGATCAATCTTGTTCTCTATGATCTCAGTCATTCTAGCATTGCCAAAATTGTCACGAATTTCAACAATTTCATCACGAATAACCTGCATTAGAAGATCTGGCGTTTGTAGAATATCAAGTAAGCTCTTAATTTGTTCTAATAGCTCATTAAATTCATTGAAAATTTTGTCTTTTTCAAGTCCAGTTAGTCTATGAAGTTTTAAATCAAGAATGGCTTGTGCTTGTTTCTCTGATAATTGATAATCACCATTTATTTGTAGACCAAGCGCAGGATCAAGATCTTGAGGCTTAAACTGTGCCATATCTCTATCACCAATAAGCTCTTTGATGACAGACCCTTGCCAAGTTCTTGCAACCAATCCTTCTTTTGCTTCACTCGGATTTGGAGCAGCTTTAATCAGCTCAATAATTTCATCAATATTGAAAAGTGCTACCGATAAACCTTCCAATAAATGCGCTCGATCTTTTGCCTTGTTGAGCTCAAAAATTGAGCGCCTTGTTACAACCTCTCTTCTATGCGCAATAAAGGCATTAAGAATTGATTTGAGGTTCATTAATTTTGGCATACCATGATCAATGGCAACCATGTTGATACCAAAAACGGTTTGCATCTCTGTCAGCTTATACAAGTTGTTGAGCATGATCTCAGGCACTTCGCCGCGACGAAGTTCAATAACCATTCTCATTCCATCCTTATCAGATTCATCTCTTAGTCCAGTGATACCATCAATCTTCTTATCTTTAACGAGTTCTGCAATTTTGCCAATAAGCCTTGCTTTATTGACCTGATAAGGAAGTTCAGTGACTACAATAGATAACTTATCCTCACCTTCAACATGTGACCTTGATCGCAAATAAATCTTTCCTTTACCAGTCTCATAGGCTTCACGAATTCCACTTGCGCCATTAATGATTCCAGCAGTCGGAAAATCTGGACCTGGAAGAATCTCTAATAATTCATCAACAGTGATATCTTCGTTATCAATAACTCTGAGACATGCTTCTGAAACTTCTGTTAAGTTATGCGTTGGAATATTTGTAGCCATACCAACAGCAATACCTGAAGAACCGTTAATTAATAAATTTGGAACGCGTGTCGGAAGAACCGCAGGCTCACTTTCAGACCCATCATAATT
>JGI26238J51125_1000569_pt1 | contig 13265 bp, 10 predicted proteins | sample SaaInlV_100m_DNA_FD_51125 | JGI IMG/M metagenome (IMG submission 51125) | reverse complement strand
CGATCGAATTGCTCTGTTTGGGGTATATCAATCTGCTCAATTATGATTTGAACTTCTTCATCCAACATCGAAGGTTTAACCGCCCGGGGGAAAATCAAGAATGTAAAGATGAGAAGGGCTATTCCTGCAAAGCTAGTTATCCGGACAACAATTGGGTAAAGAAACTTTAGGGCAGCTGATTGTTCAGTGCGCATATTAATCTACCGCCGTTTTTGATGAATAATTTAGTTTCAATGCGTCAGCTTTTCTCAGTTCCGTATGGATGTCGCTAATCAATCCCATTTTTGCTCTTTCATCTGCTTTAAGCGAAATGACAAGTTGAGGGTCGGATACACGTTTTTCATACATCACGTGCCTAACTCCATCAGAAGCATAAAGTTTATCTTCAATTGAAATCAATCCTTCTTTAGAAACCCAAATGTGGGATGTGTGACGTTTTGATTTCAATTTTTCAATCCGCTTGGCTTTCGGAAGCGAAATAGGAAGTCCAGAATATTCTCGTAAAACTGTTGTAACCATAAAAAAGATTAACAACATAAAAATGATGTCCGGCATAGAGGCCGTTGGAATTTCTGAATCGATTTGTGTTTTTCTTTTAACCTTCATCAGTTAGACTCCGCAATCGATATACGCGTCGCGTTTGCTCTTTTCAATTGATCAATAACTGCAACATAATCTCGATAAGATGCCGCTTTGTGTGCTTTTACTGAAATTACGAGTTTGTCGTTTTCAACCAACTTTTGCCGAACAGTTTTTGACAGGTTTCTAATTTCAACACCCTCACCGCCAAGCAATACATTCCCCGTGGAGTTGATTAGACAGTTTAAAATATTCTTCTTGCTGATTTCTATTTCTTCACCTTCTGCCGGCAACACCATTCCCAACCCTTTGTCCATATCAATGGTTGTGGTTACCAAAAAGAATATCAAAAGCAAAAAAGCAATATCTGCCATTGAGGATGTAGGGATTTCGCCCCCTTTAAATCTTCGTTTTCCCGCCATGGGTTAACTACTTCTTGCTCTTTTTAGCAGCGTCTATTTCATAAAGCTGATCAACCAGCTTTAAGGAGTTTTCTTCCATGTCAAAAATTAGTTTATCAATTCTTGAAACAAAAAAGTTTTGGAAAATTTGGATGATCATAGCTGTAATCAGACCAAACGCTGTAGTCAAAAGCGCCTTTGAAATCCCGCCCGCAACAACCGCTGGTGAAATATCGTTGGCCGCTTTAATTGCATCAAACGCNTCAATCATACCCACAACTGTCCCTGTAAACCCGACCATGGGAGCAACGGTAATTACGGTATTCAGCCATATCATGTTTTTTTCAAGAAATGCCATTTCGAGCGAACCGGCATTTTGGATTGCTTTTTCCACGTCTGCCAAACCACGGTGAGCCCTTGAAAGACCGGCATGGAAAATTTCTGCCACGGGTCCCCGCGTTTCGTTACAAAGCTCAGCAGCCGCTGTAACACCGCTTTTATCCAAAGTTTCAGAAACATCTTTAAAAAACTTCTGGGAATCTATAGATGAAACAACAAGCGAATATGCTCGTTCTAAAGCAAACCCAAGTCCGAACACTAGTGATACCAATATGGGCCACATAAATGTGCCACCATCAATGAAATATTGAACCATTCTTTTCTCCTTTTAAGTCATATACGTAGTTGAAGTTATCCCTTACCTCTAAGGAAAGTCAATTGTTAAGCGCGAGAATTTAATAGCTATCAGCCAAGAATGCATCAGCTTCGTTAAAATGTTTTAGGGCATCCATAACTTGGTTGTCAGACGCGACTCTAATACCCCAAAGTTCATTTCGGCCCCACATAGCCCCGGCTATTTCTGATTTGAGAATTGTACGTAAGTAAGCCTCATTTTCATTTATTCCGCTTGAATCAAAATCAACATTTTCATTTTTTACAAATGATAAAAAATCTCCCAAGGCTTTTTGTGGAAGCTCCCACTCACTTTGAAATATTCTAAAGTTGTCCGGCAAATCTTTTTGGGCCCTTACAAAAGCAGCACTCCAATTAAACATCGGACGAGTTGGGTTGCTTAAAATTCCTCTGGTGGTATCGTTTAATTTTAAATCCCAAGGAATATGGACATCAGGGGTAATTCCACCGCCACCATAAACCGTTCTGCCTGCTCGTGTAGAAAATGGTGGCCGAAGCTTTTTGAGAGAATCCAGTTTTTCTTCGCGGTCTTCTTCATATAATTCGCGATAATAATCTTCAAGATTGCCATTATTAAAAGGGCGTTGAATCAATCTTCCGCTGGGAGTATAATATCGAGCAATGGTTACGCGAATTGCCGATCCGTCAACAAGAGGCCTTTGGCTTTGAACCAGCCCTTTTCCAAAACTGGTTTCACCCACAACCAAGCCTCGGTCTAAATCTTGAATGGCGCCGGCAACAATTTCACTAGCACTAGCGGAGCCGCGGTTAATTAATATAATAACAGAAAAATCTTCATTCCCCTTTTGGGGTGATGCAACAAAGGCTTGTTCCGCTTTTTTGTTTTTCCCTCTTGTGTAAACCAAGGTATCCCTGCGGGCGATAAAAATATTGGCAACTTCCGCAGCCTGGTCCAATATCCCGCCACCATTATTCCTCAAATCAAGAATCATTCTATCCATGCCTTGGCCTAACAGTTTGTTCATGGCCTTGCGGACCTCCGGTCCTGATTTTGCAGAAAACCTTGTGAGCCAAACATAACCCGTTCTATCGTCTAACATAACGCTAGCGCGAACACTATACAATGGTATATCGTCTCGAATAATGGTTACATCAAATGGATTCGTACCTATTCGTCCAATTTTTAGATTGACCCGAGTGCCTTTTTTGCCGCGGAGTTTTTTATAAACATCTTCCCGTTCAATTCCTTTCGCACTTTCGCCGTCAATTTCAACAATCCAATCGCCAGCCCGAATTCCTGCCTTTTCTGATGGACCACCAATAACCGGCGCAATCACTGTTATGTAATTATTTAGGATGTCGAACTCTATACCAATCCCTTGAAATTCCCCGCGAAACATTTCGTTAATATTTTTCTGGTCTTTTGCTGAAATAAATATGGAGTGGGGGTCCAGTTGATCCATTATCCCCTTGAATGCGCCATCCATAAGCATTTCCATATCTATATCTTCGTAATAGAGTTGATTTACATAATTCAGAATCTGGGTCATCACTTTGAATTTCTTCTCAACTATAGAATAGGGGTTTTTCTGAGTAGAAGAAATTGCCTGTGTGAAAGGAAATGCAATAAGTAGCCCTGCCGTTATCCCAGCCAAAAGGGTCCACTTTGAAAAGTTTTTTCCTTTATTCATATAATTAATCTGTCTCTATAGGCCGAAATAAATGACAGTTCGAATTGTTATCCCCTGGAGGGCTGATTTGGGCGAATCATTAATTGGAATGTGCCCATTCAGTTTCCACTTTCCGGCACCAATGGTTCCCTTGTTATATCCGGCGCTAATTCGTAAACCCATCCGATCAAGAAATTGCCATTTAATTGCAACATAAGGCTGAAAATTAAAAAATGTGCTACTCAACTCTGTCATAGATCCGTTCACGTTGATGGGACGCAACCCTTCCGCACGAAAGGTGTGCGCCGCCTCAGCGTATGTTCTTCCGAGTGTGTCCAGCTCAACAAATACACTGTTATCGGAAATATATCCAAACATGCTTTTGCCAAAATCATTCCATTTGGGAGTACCAATGTGTTGATCAACAGATAGGGTGTAGCGGCCGAGGCCCATTAAAGCGCCGGCCATAACTTCTAAATCTCTATAAACAGGAAAAACATATTCGATTGTCATGGCGCCCATTAAAAAATTTAAGCGCGCCTTTACAGATAAATTATCTGAAAAGGGATACAGTGTGTCACCTTTTGCCCCAATGGCCGGTTCTTTGTATCCCGCAATACTGTCCCAGTCTGCATATAAATGAATATCAAATACATTACTGACTTGGGCTGCGCCAATTCCCGCGTATCCACCCAATCGCCAAGGGCCAGACATTTGGGCAAACCCCTCGCCGCCATGAAAAACCAATGGCCGTGAGGAAAGATCCCTCACGTCCAAGCCAAGCTCCGTTAACAGGTTTCCCCCAGGGACAGAATCCAGCACCATATACATTGTGCTAAACCCAATGCCACCACCATAGGCTGTTTCTGTTGGGTAAATGTCTCCCTGAGCTGTTGCCAGAGAAAACATAAGGGCTAGTATTGTAATTGTTTTTTTCATCAAGTTCAAAAAGAGGGCAAACAATGAGCATTCAATTTATTCCGTATGTTTCTAATATCGAAAGATAATTGTTAATTTTCCTTTCGAATTTAAGTGGCCTTTCCCTTGATATATTCGACGGTGAGAACCTATATTTCAGGGAACCTGTAGGTAAGGGTATTCACATTATCATAGTAACGCTCCATCTTTTATCCGTTTTAAATGTCTGGAGGAAACCTATTGTTTTTTAGGTATTCCGCCCGATTCTTTGTTTTTGCCTGTNGATTGCTGGCTGCCGGGAACTTGTACATTTTTGGAACCTTTGATCTTAACAATAATGGGAAAAGTGAAATATTAAAAGTTGGTGGCCTTGTCGCTCCTTTAGAATATGTAGAATTGGACAGTAATGGGGCCCATGAAACCCTCTGGACCTTTACGCCAGACAGTGGTGGAATTATTATAGATGCAAAATTTAGCGATTTAAATCAGGATGGCGGCGTAGAGTTGGTTGTTATAATACAGTCCGGGAATAATTCTGAATGGATAAAGGTTTTTGAATGGAACGGTTCAGGTTTTTCTTCAAATCAAAAATCAATTCGAAATGGTGCTCCCGGAACAGACAAGATTCGGCCATCAAACCTAACTTCATACTCAAATCTATTTTCTGTTTCTATGCTGTCCCCCTCCCGACGAGCCGATCTTTTTACCCTCCAGATTAAGAATGGGGTTCTCGAAAAATCAAACAGTCTTGCCCAGTCAGCCCCGCTGGTAAAAAATGGATACGGTCCTGTTTATACGGGTCTGTTTTCTGGTGAGGGCGAAACATTCGTTGCTCTCGTTAGCCCAGAGGGCAATGTTCTTAAAACGACTGTGTTTTCCGTGTCAACCCCGGGGAAAGAAATAGCCTCGGATATTCTTGTCGTAAACGGCGCGCGCGTTGTTCTTGGTCCGGATATCCAACCTTTTGATGAAGATAAAGATGGACAAGATGAGCTGTTAATCCCATTTGCTACGGGCGAAGTTTATGTTCTCGGTCTTACTGATAACGGACTAACTTTTACGGAAAGCCGCCTAAGTCAATCTGGGTTATTTGGAATGAAATCAGCGGCCGGGGAAATTGAGATCAACAATACTATTTTAGCCCGGATAGAAAATGGATTGTATGATTCCATCGCTGATGATACACAACCAGAGATAAACGATTCGCTCTTAATCCTCGTTTCAGACACACTTATGCTGGGCGACACATTGAATCTGTACCTATTGCCAGACTCTACATCGGACTTTTATAGTTTTAACTGGCGGTCCCTCCCTCCGCCCGGAATGAGCTTTAACCCCGACAGCTATACATTAAATTGGGTTCCAACCCGGGACCATGTCGGTGTGGTGGATGTTTCTTATGCGCTAAAAATGCGTCTAAGGGAAGAATTGATGAGTGGGGAAGACGCCTTTGGAGACACGCACCACATGCACCCCATATTGATGGGTAGCGATTCCTCTATGATCATTTTGGTGGGTGATACAATTAAACCGCCGGAACCCTTTATTCTAATACCTTCGCGTTTTCACAGAACAACAATTACAACAAAAGATATCGATGAAAAAGACCGCTTTGTTTTTGAGGGAGAAACACCTTTCGGCGCTAGTAGTGCTAATATAAATGGTGTCATCTCTGTTGGTGTTACCGTAGACCTAAGTGCGGTTAAACAGGACAAAACATCTGCCTTTAATTTTAAATCTTCGGCGGAAAAACCCGATTCTGTTGTAACTCTAACGTTAATCCACGATTTGGACAGCAATATTCTATACACCTCCCTTTCCCCCCCCTTGGATACTATCCCACAATCCTTTGACCCTGAGGGGATGAATACATCTTTCAACCAATATCCAGAATATTTTTTTGAAGGGTTTCCTTCAAGTTTAAGTTTGGAATCAGCTGGCACAGGGATGTTAACTCTTTTAAAATCTGACCAAAAAATATCTGGAAATATTTCTCTGTCTTCACCTCTTAATAACCAAGATCATGAAATAACCGTTTCTTATTATGGTGGTCGTCCTTACGCCATACGCGGAGAAGTTACTATTAAAGAAAACGGTTCCCACAAAACTCTGACGGAAATTGATTTTGACACCTCCTTTTTTCCCTTGCGAATTTTTACCTCTTTACAGAAAGCTTACCGGGATACATTCGTTTTTCATGCGGACTCAATTCCCGATACTCTGAAAGCAAACACAGATTTTCGAACTTTTTATTCTCCGGCCATTGAGCTACAAGATAAAACATCGGTTGACACCACTCATACAATAGCTTTGCCGACTAAAATTCTTGAATCAACCGAACCTATTCAATCCGATTCAATTCGTGTTGAGGCCGCATCTTCTGATTCAATGGAGGTTTCCCCGTTGGGTTCAATCGCTATGCCCCCCGATACCTTATCTGTTGCGCCCGGTGAACCAGCTCCGATCAATCCTAATTCAATCGTTCTTCCTGAAGCAGTGGCGGATAGTACATGAAAACTTTGAAACTCATTATTGCCGTCATCTTTGTTGTTCTTGCCAATCTTTTTGGACAGGGGTTAAAGATTACTCACATGGAAGGCACCTATGATTTGGATGGCGATGGCCTACAAGAGTTTGTTTCTGTAGAACTTGGCGTTTCAGTAAATAAAAAACTCTCAGTTATTCGTTATTATGAACTTGATGAAGATGGTTACCAAAAAATGTCTTGGGAGCTTGAAGCTCCCGATGGGTTGCTCGGAAGTTTTATCGATGTTGAATTGGGAGATTTAGATGGGGATGGTATTCCTGAATTAATCACCGTTTCAAACCTCGCTGAGCCAAACCAAGATGAGCTCCTTCAGCCTGTTGCTTTTTATTATTATTGGGATGGAGAGCGCTTCAGTGAAGAGGCTGGCAGCGTTCTAAACCTTTCCGGTGGCAGAAATTTTGTACGTGCACATAATTTTGTTCTCATGGATTATGATGGTGATATGGACCAGGAATTGGTCGTGTCGTTGGGTAGCCCATTGCGAGAAATTGTTATTCTTGATTTAAATGNCAACAATGAGTGGGTGGTGAAACAAACGGTTAAACCAAATGGGATGCGGTCAGGAATTGCCGCTATTTATGTTACTGTTGTAGATTGGAATAGAGACGGGTATGATGAAATAATTGTTTTATCTCCAGAGGGAGATGTGCTACGAACACAGCCTTTTTATAATATTGGATCTGAATTGGTCATGGGCGACGGACAGGAAACACCCATCCCTGGCTTAGACGGCTTAATCCCAACGGCAATTTCTGTAACAGATTGGGACAAAGATGGTACGGCTGATGTTCTGCTCCCTTTTTATAACGGCAATATTATTAGCTTAACTTTGGCAGATGATTATTTATCGGTTGAAAAATTGCCCATAGAGGGTGGGCCTCTTTCTGAAATGCGGGTCTCTGATTTTAACCAAGACTCCTATGATGACCTATTATTAGTGTCCGGTGACATGAATATCCTAACGCTGGCCTATGGTAGTATAGACGGTCTTGTTGACCCGGCAGAATATTTTACCCTAGAGGATGAGGACGAACTGGGATCACAGGTGTTTTCAGCGCTTCCAATTATTATGGGGGGTATTTATACCGGATCTGTTATTGCTGCCGGATGGAATGGATATGAAACAGATTTGTTTTTGACTCAACTTGGCCACGGCCCCAAACCAAAAAGGCCTGATGTGGCGGGCGCTCAGCCGCAAGGTCAAGACGTCCTTGATGTTTTTCCACATATTCCGAAAGATGAAATTTCTTTACCCCAAATTCCAAAACCACTCGAAACTATGGGCCAACCACTTCCTCGGGGCGTCTTACCAAGACACGTTTTAACCGTTAATCAATCTTTTGCATACACACTTCCCGAAGAGGAAAAGAAAGAATTTTACAGTTTCCGTTGGCTACAGCCACCACCCAATGGAATGTTTTTTCATTATGATTCCCGTTCAATTCGCTGGGTGCCCCACGAGGCGCAGCTAGGCGCTTACAAGTTGGCTTACCACGTTGAGCGAAAGCTGGGCGAAGAAGTAACACCAATGACAGCCAAAGAAGATTCTCTCCTGACATATAAAGTTGTTCCCAATCTTGAGGGTGACGATGAGCGTCTTTGGATTTATGTAAACGATCCTCCCATCATTGCCACTGAGCCGTTCGGGACAGAGTTTGTTGCTGGTGACACCTTTATATATAAACCCATTGTTTTAGATAGAAACCCCGACGTGTCTCTCAATTACCAACTGGAGGCCTCTCCGCAAGGAATGATGCTTGGTGAAGATGGCACATTGTTTTGGCAAACCGATTCTTCACATATTGATGTTTATGATGTTAGAGTGGTGGTTAGCGATGGCTTTGACCGCGCCACGCAAAACTTTTCTCTCTTTGCTCGGGCGGGTGTAAAAATTTTATCTGAAGCGCCACTGGACGCTACCGTGGATGAGCCTTACCGCTATAAAGTGGATATTTGGCGCCCCGACTTGGAGCATATCCTCGCTTTTGGTCTTACTGCAATGCCCGAAGGTATGTCAATTAACAAATCCGGCGTTATAACGTGGACACCTTTGGTTACTCAAATTGACACACAACGTTTTACCGTTCGGGTTAACCATGGCATTGCTATTGATTCTCAAACGGTTGCTGTATATGTAAATCATCCTCCCGTTGTTGAGGTGGCACCCTTGAGTATGAATGTTATTAATCTTGGTGAGGAATACCGTTTTCAATTGGACATTTCAGACCCGAACATAAAAGACGATCTAGTTTTCACCGCCCACGAAATGCCTGAAGGTATGCGCATGGATCCCTTTGGCGGTATGATTCATTGGGAACCCACCCAAACCAATGTTGATTTCTCGCACTTGATGATTGAGGTTGGTGATGGCCGCGTCACCCGATTGATCGAAGCTGATTTTTATGTTAATGCCCCAATAAATATTGTTTCAATCCCACCAATGCAAGGCGAGGTTGGCCAATCCTACCAATACCAAATAATGACATCGGACATGAACCGTGGCGCTTTACTACCCTACAATCAGGTGGTTCCCCTTGAGTTCACAGAAAATTATCGCATTTATTCAATCCAAATCAGTGATGATGTTTATATTGAAAATATTGACCGATATTTAATGGATTGGCAAAACGCCGAAACCGTTTATTTAACCGAATTTGAAGAAACGGACACCCTTTCATTGGAGGTTTCCCGTTTAAATTTAAAAAAGTATGTTCATTCGGTTTTTTGGGAAGGTGACCGATTAAACATTATTGTTGAATCCGTGGACGACCGGACCATTGCAATAAAAGATATTCTTTGGGAATTCTTCCAAGGAAACCGGGGGCGCCCCCCGAAGGTTATGGCTAGAAAATTGAGCCCCGTGAAATATACCCTTCTCGAGTTCCCCGATGGGATGGAGGTTGACGAATATACCGGAACAATATCATGGACGCCCACACCAGATCAAGTAGATAAACAACAAGTTTCATACCTTGTTTCAGATGGATATACAAAAGATGAACAGTCATTCCAGGTTTATGTAAATCATCCGCCTGTTATCGTTTCTAACCCGCCCGTTTCAGCAATGGTTGGTGAGGTTTTTAAATATCAGCTTCAAATAGATGATAAAAATGAAGATGCCAATTTATTGTTTACTTTAATCAAAGCACCCCAGGGTATGCAAATGAGTAAAGGGGGGAAGGTGGTCTGGGTACCAAAGTCTGGACAAATAAATGAGAATCAGTTTACTGTCCAAGTTTCGGATGGATATCAAAACGATTCGCAGAATGGAAAGGTTTTTGTCAATATAAATCCAAACATTATATCTACGCCGCGGCCCGTTGCCCTTACCGGACATCAATACAAATATCGGGTCGTGGCGGAAGATTTAAACAAAGACAAGGTCGCTTACAAAGCGGTGAAGCTGCCAAAATATTCCACTTTTAATCGAAAGACTGGCGTTTTAAATTGGAAACCTCGGCCCAATCAACGAGGGCCCAATGATATAATTTTAATCGCCATGGATGAGCGTGGTGCCGTTACATCCCATGAATTTCAAATCCATGTATTTGAAGACCCCAGTGCGCGTCAAATGATTAACACCGGGTGGCCGTTACTGCTTTCCTTTGTGGGTGTAATGTTTGCCTGGGGTATGTCTCAGATTTAATAAGTCTTAAAAGCCAATTATATCTAATAGTTTTTTTTCTGCCTTTGGGCTGAGTTTGAATTCTGCCCCAATACTATATAGGTCAAGACCAGATAGTTTTAATTGGGTCAGCTTCACCATGTCTTTTTCGGTTGTTACAACAATGTCGGCCTTTAGTTTTTGTTGTTTCCTTTTTACTTCTTCAATATCCGATTGGCTATAATCATGATGGTCTATAAAAGCCAATTCTCCAACAATTTTTAACCCTGCCATTTTTAATGTTCGAAGAAACCCTTCATGATCACCAACCGCAGAAAGAGCAAGAACCCTTGTACCGCCGGAAAAGTTTTTCTCCTCACCTTTGTGTGAAGTAAGATTTCCACTTTCCAGGGTGCTCCTGATTTTAGGAAGTTTTGATGCCCTCACTAAGTATCTCAAAAACGGTGCCGGTTTTTTAAGATTTGATTTTGTTAGAATTAATATGTGGGCACGGCGTAAATGGATCCATGGTTCACGCAAAAACCCATAAGGTAAAAGCTTGTGGGTTGATCGGGTATCTTGGCTATTAATGAGTACAATATCAATATCCCGCTCTATGGCCCGGTGCTGGAAGGCGTCGTCCATGATAATTANATCTGGTTTAAACCTATCCACCAAAAACATACCTCCCCGGTGGCGGTTTTCATCAACAACAATCGGAATGTTTTTTAGGATTTGCGCCATAAGAGACGGTTCATCACCAAAGTTTTCCCAATCTTTGGCCTGTGATTTTCCGTCCGTTACCATTTGTGTCCCTGCTGTTTTCCGTCCGTATCCACGACTTAAAACAGCAACGGATTTCCCTTTTTTAGAAAGGAGTTTAGCCAAATAGATGACGGTTGGTGTTTTCCCTGTCCCGCCGGTGGTAATGTTGCCAACACTTATCACTTTGGCTGGTAGTTTCCTTGACACAAAAAAGCCCCTGTTATAAAAAAAGTTTCGCCAGAACAAGATGCCCCAATACAACATTGCCAACGGAAACAGGGAGTACCGGTATTTTAGTTCAATCGGTTGCTTCCACGCCGACACGCCAGTGAGCCTCTTTTTCCAGTTTGTTTAAAGCTTCGGTTAGTCTTTTAGCACAGTCTTCAAATTTATCAGATTTATTAAAAATCATTGGTTCACCATAAAGTTGTACGGTTCGTCCAAACGGTTTGTTTAAATAAAAGGTGTCCCAGTTTTTAAAGGCCCAATGCTTGGTGGATTGTCCGGCAGCGGGAATTACGACGGCGCCCGTTTTCTGGGCAGCGCGAATTGCGCCGGCTTTTGGAACCTTTGCGGGGCCCTGGGGGCCATCTGGGGTAATGGCGACAACATGTCCGGGTGTTTTTAATGCTAACAACATATCATCATATGCCTTTCTGCCACCATCGGTGGAAGAACCCCGGATTAGTTTCCAGCCCATCCTTGTACCAATTCGAGCTACAATTTCAGCGTCTGGGTAATGGTTTCCAGCCATACCATAAAATTGGTGCTTGGCCAGATTCATAAAAACGGTTAAAAGGGTATTGTGCCATGAAGCAATTATAACGGGCTTTCCACTGTTAATTGCTGCTTCATAATAATGTTCACCCTCAACTTCCCATTTGTTGGTATAATAAAAAAACCGCAAAATGGATGGGCCAACTCGCTCTCCAAACCAAACAAGAAACCGGTTTTTTAGCCTTTTTTCGTTTTCGGGATTAGCCACTGTTTGTTCTTTTTAAAATAAAATCTGCAGCCCGAGAATACACGCCCGGTAATCCTAACAAGCGACGTACTTCTTCGAATCCGTTTAACATCGCTCTTCTCTTGTGTGAATGTTCTAATAATGGTTTTATAGCACCCACTAAATTATTAACGGTTACGTTTTTTTGTAAAAATTCCGGTACAATTTCTCTTCCAGCAATAAGATTAACCATCGCAATGAAGGGTGATTTGTTTAGTCTTTTGGCAATTAGTCCGGATAAAGAAGACAGTTTATAACACACAACCTCTGGGGTGTCTAAAACAGCACATTCTAACGTTGCTGTGCCAGAAGCTGTTAAAGCTACTGTTCCAAAGGCTATGGCGGCTCGTGTCTCCTCTTTTTCGACCAACATCTCCAGTTTTGATTCGGGAATTGTTACACCGCCGGCTTTCCCAACAATTACTTTAAGCTCTGGCATGTCACGGCGTAAGGCCGCGACCGTTTCAACAAAGACTGGCCAATGGCGATCTATTTCTTGTTGACGGCTTCCGGGTAAAAGAGTAAGAATTTTATCCGATTCTTTTAAGTTGTGCTTGTTTAAAAATTGTGCCTTACCTGCTTTTGGCTGTTCAATTTCTGAAAATGGATGCCCAACATAATTTGTAGCAACTCCGCGAGATTCAAACCAATCCTGTTCAAAAGGAAAAATACACAAAGACTGGTCTATATATTTATGAAAAGACTTTATTCTGTTTTCTTTCCAGGCCCACAGTTGAGGTAAAATAAAATATGTTATAGGAATGTTCAGCCCCTGGCAATTTTTTGCTAAACGCAGATTGAAACCGGGGTAGTCAATTAAAATAATCCTGTCTGGGCGCAACTCTCTTAATCTTCCAAGGGACTCTCCCATTACATTCAGCATAAAGGGTAGGTGCTTAATCACTTCTGAAAATCCCATAATTGCCAATTGATCTGAATGATACATTTTATCGAGACCTTCGGCCACCATCCCGTCTCCTCCGTGACCAACAAAGTGGGAAGAAGGCTCTACTTTTTTGATGGCGCGTATCAGGTTGGCTCCGTGTAAATCACCGGAGGCTTCACCGGCAACAATAAAAAATGTGGTTTGACTCAAATTAACCCTCGTTTTGATTCATGAACC
>JGI26238J51125_1000554_pt1 | contig 13515 bp, 15 predicted proteins | sample SaaInlV_100m_DNA_FD_51125 | JGI IMG/M metagenome (IMG submission 51125) | reverse complement strand
AAAAGATCAACTAAGATTTAAGGCATTAGAAGAGGGAACTTTTTTTGCAAGAGATTTGGTTTCTGAACCAGGAAATATTTTACACCCTGATGAATATGCAAAAAGAATAAATTCACTAAAAAAATTTGGTTTAAAGGTAAACATATATGATGAAAAAAAATTAAAAAAACTTGGTATGAATGCTTTGCTTGGAGTTGGCCAAGGTAGTATTAGAGGATCATATCTTGTTACCATGGAATGGAATGGTGCAAAAAATAATTCCAAACCTTTGGCCTTTGTTGGAAAAGGTGTTTGTTTTGATACTGGTGGTATTTCGCTGAAGCCTGCAAAGTTTATGGAAGACATGACTTATGATATGGCAGGTTCTGCTACCGTAGTAGGTTTAATGAAAAATTTAGCTGTAAGAAAAGCGAAAATTAATGCTGTTGGTGTTGTGGGGCTTGTAGAGAATATGCCAGGTGGCAATGCTCAAAGACCTGGAGATATTGTTAAGTCATATAGTGGTAAAACAATTGAAATATTAAATACAGATGCAGAAGGTAGATTAGTTTTAGCTGATGCTTTAACCTTTACTGAAAAAAAATTCAAACCTGAATTTATGGTTGATTTAGCAACTTTGACTGGTGCGATTATAGTTTCTCTAGGATCAGAGTATGCTGGACTTTTTTCAAACAATGACAAGTTGTCAAAACAGTTGTTAGATGCAGGTCAAAAAGTTGATGAGAAATTATGGAGAATGCCACTACATAAAAACTTTGATAAACTTATAGACTCAAAAAATGCTGATATGCAAAATATCAATTATGTAGGTGGAGCAGGATCAACAACAGCTGCACAATTTTTACAAAGATTTGTTTTAAATAAAACACCTTGGGCCCATCTTGATATAGCTGGTATGGCTTTTTCAAAATATGGAGGAGCTTTAAATTCAGGTGGTGCAACTGGTTATGGTGTAAGATTATTAAATAAACTAATAGAGGATGATTATGAGTAATACAGAACAAACACTATCAATTATTAAGCCAGACGCAGTTGAAAGAAATTTAGATAATGAAATCAAAGAAATGTTTAAAAATAAAGGTTTTTCAATAGTAAAAGAAAAAAAAATACAAATAGAAAAACCTGAGGCTGAAAAATTTTATAAGGTTCATGAAACTAAGCCTTTTTATAATGATCTTTGCACTTATCTTTCATCAGGTCCAATAGTTGTAATGGTATTGGAAAAAGAAAATTCAGTACTGGCAAATAGAGAGCTGATGGGGGCAACAAATCCTAGTGACGCAGAAGAGGGAACTATTAGAAAAAAATATGGAATTTCTATTGATAAAAATTCTGTTCATGGGTCTGATAGTGTTGAAAATGCAAAAATAGAAATAGATTTTTTCTTTAAAGACTAAAAACTTTTAAAATAGCCTTTGGATACAATTTGTGTTCTTTTGCTAAAATTTTTTTAGCAAGCGTTTTAGGTGTCTCATTTTTATTTATCTTTACTTTATCTTGAAGAATAATTTTTCCAGAATCTAGTTTGGAATTAACAAAGTGGACAGTACAACCAGAGTATTTTTCTTGATTTCTAATTGCTCTTTCATGTGTGTTTAAACCTTTGAATTTTGGAAGGAGAGATGGGTGAATATTTAATATTTTTCCATTAAAATTATTTATAAAGGTTTTTGATAAAATTTTCATAAAACCAGCAAGACAAATTAAATCTATTCTATTTTTTTTTAATTCAAAAAGTATTTTTTTTTCATCTATATGTTTTTTTTTGAAATCAAATATTTTTTTTTTAATTTTAAAAATTTTTCCATATTGTAGGCCTTTTGATTTTGAGTCGTTTGAAAGGATTAAATTAATAGATATGGGTGATTTTTTAAGTTTAGAAAATTTAATGAGTGATTTAAGATTGCTTCCTGTCCCAGAAATAAAAACTGCAGTTTTTATTTTATTAGATCCAGTTAATATAGCCATTTAGTTTAACTTTATTCCTTTAGAAATCTTGCCAATCACGTATGGTTTAAATTCTTTTGTGAAGTATTTTTTTACTTTATCCAAATTTTTAGGACTAATTATTAAACAAAAACCAACACCACAATTAAATGTTTTAAGCATTTCTTTATCCGATATATCATTTTTTTTTAGCCATCTAAAAATTTTAGAAGTATTAATTTTTTTTAAATCAATTTCAGCAACTAAATTTTCAGGAATAATTCTTTTTATATTGTCAGCTAAACCACCACCAGTAATATTGGCACATCCATTGATTAAATTTTTATCAATCAACTTAAGAACCTCTTTAACATAAATTTTAGTTGGTCTTAATAATTCAGTTCTTAAAAAATTATTTTTTTTAATATTAATTTTTTTTTTATTGAGTACGTATCGAACTAGAGAATAACCATTAGAGTGAAGACCACTNGACGGAATAGCTAATACNAGATCATTGTTTTTAATNTTATTTTTACTTAAAATTTTATTTTTACCAACTACACCTACTGCAAATCCTGCAATATCAAATTTACCTTTTTCATAAGTACCTGGCATTTCTGCTGTTTCTCCACCTACTAATTCGCATTCTGATTGTTCACACCCANTTACTATGCCTNTAATAATTGATTTTAGTTTTTTTAAATCAATTTTATTAATAGATATGTAATCTAAAAATAAAAGTGGTTTTGCACCNTGAACAATTAAATCATTTACACTCATAGCAACNAAGTCTATTCCTATGGTGTCATATTTATTTAGAACATTAGCAATTTCAATTTTAGTACCAACNCCGTCAGTGCATGCAACAATTTTNGGTTGTTTGATATGATTTGGAATATTTGATATAGAACCAAAACCTCCAATATTAGAAAACTTTTTTTTGCCTTTTTTTTTTGATGAAACTGCAGATATGAAATTTACAAAGCTATCAGCAGCATCAATATTAACTCCACTTTTTTTATAGGTAAACAATTTTTTATTCATTAATATGTTTTATGAAATTTAATATTAAATTTTTAACTTTTAGAAAACTATATATTCATTTTTGTTTTCTGGCTTTACTAAATATTTTTTTTTCCACAGTCAATGTTAATGCTAAAAGCTTTTCTATTAACGATATAGAAATATCTACCCCATTTGAGATAAATTTTAACAAAAATCAGATAATTGATGAAGGATTTTTGGAAGCATTTAATGAATTAGTTTTATCCATAGTCCAGACAAAAGATCAAAAAAAACTTAGAAAAACTTCTCTTGCTAAAATTAAAGGAATGATTGAAACTTTTTCTATTAAAGAAGAAAAATTTATTAATGAAATTTATTATTTAACATTAAATGTTTCATTTAATAAAAAGAAAGTATTTAACTTACTAGAAGGTAAAAATATATTTCCGTCTTTACCAATAAAAAAAGATGTATTATTCATTCCAATAATCCTTGATGAAAATAAAGATGAAATTTTAATATTTTCTGAAAGTTATTTGTTTAATAATTGGAATTTAGATATTAAAAAATATCATTTACTTAATTTTATTTTACCAACAGAAGATTTAGAAGATTTTAATTTGATAAAAAATAATTCAAAAAATTTAGAAAATTACAACTTTGAACCTATAGTTAAAAAATATAACTTAGAAGATCATATTATAATGATTGTTTTTAAAAATAATAAAGAAATAAGAGTTTTAAATAGAATAAATTTTAATAAAAAAATGGATTTAAAAAATTTAAAGTTTCAAAATTTAAATTTAAATAATGAAAAAGAATTTCAAGAACTCATCGAAAATTTAAAAAATGTTTACGAAAATTATTGGAAATCTAAAAATGAAATTAATACTTCGATTAAGTTAACTTTAACTGTTTCTATTAATAATGATGATAACTCGAAAATTTCTCAATTTGAAGAAGTGCTAAATAATGGAGATTTTATTTATGATTTTTATATTTTTAAAATTAACAATAAAAGTAATATTTACAAAATTATATTCAACGGTTCACCTGACTATTTTCTAAATATTATGAAAGATAAAAACTATGAATTTGATATTCAAGATCAGATATGGGTTTTAAAATGAAAGATTTAAATCAATTAATTATTGAATTTGATTATGACCAAAATTTTAAAGACCAAGATTTTTATGTTTCTAAAAGTAATGAATATTCTTTTAAATTATTAAATAGTTGGCCAAAGTGGGAAAAAAATTTTTTAAATTTAATTGGAGAAAAGTTTTCAGGCAAAACACACTTAATAAATATCTTTTTAAAAAAATTTAAAGGAATTAAAATAGAGGCAAGTGATATAAATAATCAAATTTTAAAAGAGATTAAGATTTATGAAAATGTTGTTGTTGAAAATCTTAATAAAGAAGTTAATGAAAATTTATTTTATACATTGTTAAATATTATTGAGCAGGATAACAAATATTTAATTGTAACTTCAAAAAAACCTATTGTTGATTTTTCATATAAATTAGATGATTTAAATTCTAGATCTAAAAATTTTCTTTTATCCAGTATAGAAAAACCTGATGATGAACTTATGTTCGCATTAATACTTAAAAATCTCTCTGATAGACAAATATCAATAGATAAAAAGCTAATAGATTTTATCATTAAAAGAATTGATAGATCATATGGCAAAATTTTTGATTTCATATATAAAATCGACGAAATTAGTTTAAAAAGAAAAAAAGCTATAGATTTTAAAATTATTAAAGAGGTTTTGGGAGAATAATTGAATAAGTACAGAACTCATAATTGTAACGAATTAAGAAAAAAAGATTTAGATAAAGATATTTCTATATCTGGATGGATTAATAAAAAACGAGACCATGGAAACCTACTATTTATTGATTTACGTGACAATTANGGAATTACTCAATGTATTATTGATAAAGAGAATAAAAATTTTTTAGAGTTAGAAAAAACTCAGTTAGAAACTGTTATAAAAATACAAGGAAAAGTNGTTAATCGTTCNAATGAAACCATTAATAAAGATATTGAAACAGGTGAAATAGAAGTTGTAATAAATAAATTTGAAATATTAGGAACCTGTAAAGAGCTACCAATGCCTGTTTTTAGCGATCAAGAATATGCAGAAGAAATCAGATTAAAATATAGATTTTTAGATTTAAGAAGAAAAAAGATTCATGAAAATATAATTTTAAGATCTAAAGTAATTTCATATATTAGGAACGAAATGACAAAAATAGGTTTTTTGGAATTTCAAACTCCAATATTAACTTCTTCAAGTCCAGAAGGAGCAAGAGATTTTCTTGTTCCAAGTAGATTGAACCCTGGTAAATTTTATGCATTACCACAAGCTCCTCAACAATTTAAACAGCTAATTATGGTATCTGGGTTTGATAAATATTTTCAAATAGCTCCATGCTTTAGAGACGAAGATGCGAGAGCCGATAGAAGTCCAGGTGAATTTTATCAATTAGATTTAGAAATGTCTTTTGTTGAACAAGAAGACGTTTTTAATGTTGTTGAAGAATTATTGGTTAATACTTTTAAAAAATTTTCAAATAAGAAATTAATGTATGATCAGTTTCCAAAAATTTCATATGCTGATGCAATGTTAAAATATGGAAGTGATAAACCTGATTTAAGAAACCCTCTAGTAATAAACGATATTACAGGTGTATTTGAACGTGGTGATGTGTCATTTGAAATTTTTAAAAAACTTGTGAAATCTGGCTCTAAAGTAAGATGTATTTCTACTAAAAATACAAAAAACAAACCAAGAAGTTTTTTTGACAATATTGATAAATGGGCCAAAGAACAAGGTGCTTCAGGATTAGCATATTTTACTTTTGAAGAAGAGGGGGAGCTTTCCGCAAAAGGTCCGATAGGAAAATTTTTTTCTAAGGAAGCTTTAGTAGAAATAATGAAAAAAACAAATTCTGAAGTAGGTGACAGTATTTTTATGGCTTGTGGAAAACAAAATGATTTAGAAAAAATTACCGCACAAGCTAGAGANAAAATTGCAAAAGATTTAGATTTAATAGATGATNGTATCTTCGCTTTTTGTTGGATTGTTGACTACCCAATGTTTGAAAGAAATGAAATAACAAATAAGATTGAATTTAGTCACAATCCTTTTTCAATGCCTCAAGGTGATTTAACCGATAAAGATTTAGAAAATCCCCTANACATATTAGCTTATCAGTATGACATTGTTTGTAATGGTATTGAACTCTCTTCTGGAGCAATAAGAAATCACAAACCAGAGCTTATGTATAAGCTATTTTCAATTGCTGGTTATGACAAAAACCAAGTCGATGAAAAATTTAGTGGAATGATCAACGCCTTAAGTTTTGGAGCGCCTCCACATGGAGGAATTGCCCCAGGTATTGATAGAATTGTAATGTTGCTAGCAAATGAAAAAAATATTAGAGAAGTTACTATGTTTCCAATGAATCAAAATGCTCAAGATTTAATGATGAAAGCACCATCTGAGGTCACCGAAGAACAATTAAAAGAGCTTAATCTTGCTTTAAAAACTAAAAAATAAAAATTATTTTTTTCCTTTTAAACTTATTTTTACATCAGAGAGATCTACCAGGTTTTTTTTATAGTTATTTCTAACAAAACCTTTGCTTGTAATATCTTTTACAATTTTTAATAATTGATTTTGATCTTCAGATCCTTGCTCATCAACTGAATTAGCGTCATTGCCACCAATTGAAGGAGTATGAGCTAAGTCTTCTCTATTTTGATATGAGATAGCTAGTTCTCTAAAAATATAATCTAAAATCGAACTTGCACTCAATATTCGATCGTTTCCGTGGACTTTTCCTGAAGGTTCAAATTTTGTTCCAACAAAAGCACTAATATACTCATCTAAAGGAACACCATATTGAAGACCAAGAGACACAGCGATTGCAAAATTATTCATCAAAGCTTTAACTAATTCGCCCTCTTTACTTGTATCAATAAAGATTTCTCCTATCTTTCCATCTTCATATTCTCCTGTATGAAGATATACTTTATGATCCCCAATAGTTGCCTTCTGGATGTATCCTTTTCTCCTATCTGGCATTCCAAATCTTCTACCACCTCTTTCTGAAGATTTGTTTAAGCTAGCAATAATATTTTCTTTATTTTGTGGTGTTGTTTGATTTGTCTCCGAAACTAGGTCAACTTTTTTATTCTCAATGACTTTGTTGTTATTTGGGTCAAGGCTTTTAGTTTTTCGATTATCTAATTTAACATCCAAAACTTCGAATTTACCGTCATCTCTTTTTTCAAGGTTTTTAAGCTCAGTTTCATTAATATCATCAAGATAATGATTAACTTTAAAAGTACATGTGTAATAAGTCTCAACTAAATATTTTGCCATTTAACCTCAATTTAAATTTTAATTTGAATAACGAATTATTAATTTATATACAAATTCATATTTTAGTCTAATTTAAATTATACAATTTTTGATTGAAAATAAAATAATATTTTATGTTGACACTTTTACAAAAAATTTTCACCTGGTGGAATCAAGACACCTTTGGAACAAGGTTGAAAACTATTTTCTATGGAAAGTTAGTTGGAAGTGATGAATCGGGTAACAAATATTATGAAAGTAAAAATGGTAAAAGGTGGATTATTTATGCGAACTCTATTGATGCATCAAAAATACCAGTTGAATGGTATTCATGGATGCATTTTACGCCTAATAAAATTGAAAAAAATCACAATTTTGAAAAATATGATTGGCAAAAACCTCACCAATCTAATTTAACTGGTACAGAAGAGGCTTATTATCCAAATAAAAATAAAGATGGTATCAAAAAAAAATATTCTAGCTGGAAAGAATAAATTNAATTTTTCTCTTTTATATTTTTTAGTTTATTTTTTTTTATTTAACACTTCATTTGCACAAAATAAAACTGAAGGTAATTTTACAGACTTAAAGATTCTAGACAAGATAAGCTCTAAGAATACTCTAATTAAATTGAAAAATGGAGAATTAATTAAATTTAAAGATTTATCTATTAGAAGTTTAAAATGTAAAAACTCAGAGTTTGATGATAATCCAGAAATTACTGCCTATATACAGGTTAAAGATCTAACAGATGAAAATAATAATGAGGTATTTGTATTTAATGGGTGGATGTTTTCCTCAAGTCCATCAATAACTCCTTTTGATCATCCAGTATACGATGTTTGGCTTGTAAATTGTTATTAGACAATAGTATCTTTGTCTAACCAGCTTACATTAAAATCAGAATTAATAAACTTCTTATGACTTAATAGTTTTTTATGTAATGGAATAGTTGTTGTTATCCCCTCAATAACAAATTCATCCAAAGATCTATTCATTCTTTGAATTGCTTCAGTTCTATTTCTTCCATGGCAAATTAATTTACAAACCATACTGTCATAATAAGGTGTCACCTTGTAGCCTTGAAATATAGCTCCATCTACTCTTGTTCTAAAGCCAGACGGCTGATGACACATACCTATTGTTCCTGGTGATGGTTGAAAGTTTTTACTTGCATCTTCAGCATTAATTCTACATTCAATGGCGTGGCCTCTTGGGTTTATGTCGTTCTGTTTAAGAGCTGTTTCTCCTGAAAATGCAATCCAAATTTGTTCTTTAATAATATCAATGCCAGTAACCATTTCAGTTACTGGGTGTTCAACTTGAACTCGTGTATTCATTTCTAAAAAGTAAAATTTTCCATCTTCATAAATAAACTCTACGGTGCCAGCACCCATATAACCAATTTTTTCTACCATTTTTACTGTTCTTTCAAATAAATCTTTTCTTATTTCATCATTCAGAACTGGACTTGGTGTTTCTTCAATTAACTTTTGATGTCTTCTTTGAACAGAGCAATCTCTTTCATGAAGGTGAACAACATTGTTTTTACCTGCTAAAATTTGAACTTCTATGTGTCTAGGGTTTTGAAAAAATTTTTCAATATAAACTTCATCATTACCAAAATATTTTTGAGCTTCTGATTTTGCAGTAGAGAACAAAGTTTCAAACTCTTCTTCCTTGTAAACAATCTTCATACCCTTTCCACCACCACCACCTGAAGCTTTAATTAATACAGGAAAACCAATTTCTTTACATAACTCTTTAGCTTGAGCAATATCAGTTACACCTCCTTCAGAACCTTCAATTACTGGTAAACCATTTTCTTTAGCTATTTTTTTAGCTTGGATTTTATCACCCATCATTTTAATATGTTTTGAGGATGCACCAATAAAGCTTATTTTATTATCTTCAAGAATCTTTGCAAAATTTGCATTTTCAGATAAAAATCCATATCCAGGATGAACAGCATCTGAGTTAGTCAGTTCAATTGCAGACATTAAGTTTGGAATATTTAAATAACTATTTGCAGGTTGATGAGAACCTATGCAAACACTTTCATCAGCCATTCGTACATGCATACTCTCTTTATCAACATCAGAGTGTACAGCTACTGTTGAAATGCCCCATTCTTTACAAGCTCTAATAATTCTAACTGCAATTTCCCCTCGGTTTGCAATCAAAATTTTTTTAAACATTAATTTATTCTAGAATGATAATAGTTTGGCCAAATTCAACTGGATGTCCATCTTCAACACAAATTTCTTTTACAACACCATCAGCTGTTGAAGGAACATGGTTCATGGTCTTCATTGCTTCAACAATCATTATGGTTTCACCTTTTTTAATTTTTTTACCAACTTCTACAAATTTTTTTGCTCCAGGTTCTGGCGAATGGTAAGCAGTACCAATAATTGGTGAAGTAATTTTGGTTCCTGATTTTATATTAGAAACGCTAGCAGTGTTTTCATTTTGAATAGTTTGAGAAGCTGAAGTCAAAACTGGCTGGTTGCTTATAGATACATTGTTTTTTGATACCTTAATTTTAGTATCTTTTTCTGTAATTTCTATTTCAGTAAGATTAAACTCATCCAAGTAGTCACTTAATTCTTTAATAATACTTTTATCTATTTTCATTTTGTAAAATCTTTTGTATTGAAATTATGGCCAAAATATAACCTTCGGCTCCTAAACCAAAAATTCCACCTGTCGCTATATCACTAATTAATGACTTATGCCTAAATTCCTCTCTTTTATAGATATTTGAAATATGTAGCTCAATTATTGGTTTTTTGAATAAATCAAGTGCATCTCTAATAGCAACAGATGTATGAGTAAATCCTGCTGCATTGATTATCATACCATCATATTCATTTCTAGCATGTTGAATTAAACTTACCAGCTCACCCTCTATATTTGATTGAGCAAACTCCAAATTAATTCCAATCTCATTTGATTTTTTCAAACAATTCATTTTTAATTCTTCAAAAGTTGTTGATCCATATTGTGATTGTTCTCTTTCACCTAATAGATTAAGATTTGGACCATTAATAATAATAATTTTATTATTCATTCAACACTTATATACGATGAGAAAAATAAAAAAAATAGAAATTAGAGTAAATGGTAAAGTTAAATCTATATCAGATAAATATAAAATGTCAGATTTGGTAAAAAATCTAAAAATTCCCATGAAAAAAGTAGCAATTGAACTTAATCAAGAAATAATAGATAAAAAAAAAATTAACAAAATAAGTTTAAAAAAAAATGATAAAATTGAAATAGTTCATTTTATTGGAGGTGGTTAAGTGAAAAGTAATAAATTAATAATTGCAAAAAAAAGGTTTAATTCTCGATTAATTGTTGGCACTGGTAAATATAAAAGCATGTCTGAGTGTGCGAAAGCTATTAAGCTTTCTGGAGCTGAAATTGTAACTGTTGCGGTAAGAAGAGTGAATATAGCTGATAAAAAAAAACCACTTTTAATGGACTATATTGATCCAAAAAAAATTACATATTTGCCTAATACAGCTGGATGCTTTAACTCAAAAGAAGCATTAAGAACATTGAGACTTGCTAGAGAAATAGGAGGATGGAAGTTGGTCAAACTAGAGGTTCTTGGAGATAAGCAAAATTTATTTCCAGATATGATTGAAACTTTAAAATCAACAGAAGTTCTAGCTAAAGAAGGTTTTAAAGTAATGGTTTATTGTAATGATGATCCATTAATGGCTAAACGATTAGAGGATTCTGGGGCAGATGCAATAATGCCGTTGGCTGCACCCATTGGCTCAGGTCTTGGTATTCAAAATAAAGTAAATATCCAAATTATTAGAAAACAAACAAAGTTACCATTAATTATTGACGCAGGTTTGGGTCAAGCATCTGATGCAACAATTGCAATGGAATTAGGTTGCGATGGTGTTCTGGTTAATACAGCATTGCAAAAGCAAAAAAACCATTTGATATGGCTCTTGCATTTAAGAACGCAGTAATTGCTGGGAGACAATCTTTTTTAGCTGGTCGTATTGATAAATATTTGTACGGAAATGCATCTTCTCCTAAAATAGGGATTATCAAATAGCAACTGGTTTTTTAATAAATTTTTTTTTAAAATAAGGTTTTTTTTTAAATGTTTTTTTAATAAATTTTTTTGTTATCTTTTTTTTAATAATTTTATCTTCTTTATTTTGTTGTTCTATATTTTTTAATTTTTCGTGATACTCAACTAGTTCAATAGTTTTTTTGGATTTATTTTGAACATCAATTATATACTCTGGTATTATTAGAGCTGGATCACTAATTATATTTATTGTCATTTTATTTTTTGTTTCAAAATAAGTTAAATCATCAATAAAGTTTTCTTTTAAAAAGTCACATATTTTTTCACAAACTCTAAGTTCAACAAATTTAGCTTTATTAATTACTGCTTTTAATTCAACAGTTTTAAGTAGTTTTTGAGCAAAGGACTCATTGGTAAGAGTTACATTCCATTTAATTGCACTTTCTCTAAGTCTTTGTCTGGACATTTCTAAAAGGCCAAAATTACTTATTCGACCAATTTGAATACGAGCTCTATCAGCTCGACATTTTTCTTTGAGTTTTCTTTCAACCAATTTTCTGTTTCCATAACTTAACATGTCAATAAAATCGATTATAATTAAACCAGATAAGTCTCGTATTTTAATTTGACGAGATATCTCTTCTGCTGCTTCAATATTAGTATCAAGTGCAGTGCTTTCAACATTTTTCCCTTTTATTGAACTTCCGGAGTTAATATCAATTGAAACCAGGGCCTCAGTCGGATTTATAACCAAATAACCTCCAGATTTAAGTTTTATTTCTGAGTCAAATATTTGATTTAATTTTTGTTCTATATTTTCTTCAATAAATAGAGGAACTTTACCTCTATATTTTTTTACTTTTTTAACACTTGATGGCATAGTCATTTTCATAAAGGTTTGTGCTTTTTTATAACCCTCATTACCTTCGACAATTATACTTTGTGTGCTATCATCAAACATATCTCTTAAAGTTCTTTTTATTATTTCACTTTCTTGATGGATTAATGATGGCGCTATAGAATTAATAGCATTTTCTTTGATTCGGCCCCAAGTTTTAATAAGAGTGTCTAGATCATTATTAATTTCATTTTTAGTTTTGTTGCTGCCAGCAGTTCTTACAATTAATCCCATTTCTTTTGGTATTTCAATTTCATTTAAAATAGTTCTAATTTTTTTTCTATCTGCTGGATTAAATATTTTTCTAGAAATTCCACCACCTTTTGAAGTATTTGGCATTAATACAATATATTTTCCTGCAATTGAAATGAATGTGCTTAGTGCAGCACCTTTTTGACCTCGTTCATCTTTGACTACCTGAATCAGTATAACTTGATTAGGTTTTATAACTTCTTGAATTTTATATCTCTTGAATCTAAATTTATTTTCTTTCTTTTTTTCTTTTTCCTCATCTACAATAACTTTATCATCAACTTCAATTTCATTCTCCTCCGACGTATCTTTTTCTATGTTAATAGGATCATCTATTTCAAGCTTTCCTTCTGCAATATTTTCTTCTTCTTTTGCCTGAACCTCTTTAGAAAGTTCTTCTCTAGCTTTTTCCTCTTCTTCTTTTATCTTTTCAAGGTCAGCCTTAGGTATTTGATAATAATCTGATTGAATGTCGTTAAATGAAAGAAACCCATGTCTATCTCTTCCAAAATCAATAAATGCGGCCTGAAGAGAAGGCTCAATTCTACTAACTTTTCCTAAATATATGTTATTCTTGATTAAGTTATTCTTTAAACCTTCGTATTCGTAGTCTTCAATGTTGTCATCTGATTTAAGAACAACTCTAGTTTCATTAGGATGCGATGCATCGATGTATAAATTTTTTTCCATAATAGTTTGTTTGATTGATTCATTTGATATTTTAAGTATTTATAAAATTTTGTTTAATTCTAGTGCCTTATCTTTAACAAATTCCAAGATATAATGGAAATAAAATGAATAAATATCTAAAGAATATANTGCTTATAACGCTNTCTTTNGTTTTATTGCTTNGTATTTTAATATTTAGTGTTTTATGGACTTATTCAAACAATATTCCTGATTATAAATTTCTTAAAAATTACAAACCACCAGTATCAAGCAAAGTATACTCAGGTAATGGAGAATTAGTTGCAGATTTTTCCAAAGAAA
>JGI26238J51125_1000542_pt1 | contig 13602 bp, 12 predicted proteins | sample SaaInlV_100m_DNA_FD_51125 | JGI IMG/M metagenome (IMG submission 51125) | reverse complement strand
AGCTTACCTTTTGTCAATTTGGAAGATTATCCAAAAAATCAACTACCGATAAAAGAACTAAATATTTCTGAAGCTTTTTTAAAAGAAAAAACGATATTCCCTATCCAAGTAAAAGGTGACACTTTAACCATAGCAGTATTCGATCCCTTCGATCTACATACAATAGAAAATCTAAAAATTTCTCTCGGGAAAAACATCAAAATACTTTTGAGCACTGAGGAAACCATTGTCGAGGCAATCGAAACTTACTATGGCGCAGGNGAGTCAACCATGGGGCGAATGGTCGAGAGTATCAAAGACGACGAAAATAGTTTTACTGATACGGACCTAGATACCGAACACATCCGGGATATGGCTTCGGAAGCACCTGTCATAAAATTGGTGAACCACATCATTAGCAAAGCCACTGAAATGGGGGCAAGTGACATTCATCTGGAACCATTTGCAGAAGATTTGATCCTGCGTTACCGGATAGACGGAATTTTACATAATTTTGAAGCACCCCCTAAAAAGCTAAACTCCGCACTTTGCACACGAATAAAGATCATGGCAAAACTGGACATTTCAGAACGTCGCTTACCTCAGGATGGACGCATAAAATTAAAGGTGCATGGAAAAGATATTGATATGCGTGTCTCCACTCTTCCAACACTCTACGGAGAAAGCATAGTCATACGTATCCTTGACCGCGGCAACCTGACTGTTGAGTTAGAAAAAATGGGGTTCCCAAAGCAGGCACTGGAACAATTTCAAAAATTAATTCATAAACCATATGGAAAGTTACTAGTTACTGGGCCTACTGGTAGTGGAAAAACAACCACTCTTTACGGGGCCTTACAAAACATAAATACCCCCGATAAAAAAATAATTACTATAGAAGATCCGGTCGAGTATCAAATACGAGGGATCAACCAGATACATGTAAAGCCGCAAATAGGATTGGATTTTGCTAGTGGACTGCGTTCGATTGTTCGACAAGATCCGGATGTAATCATGGTTGGTGAAATACGTGATGCACAAACTGCAGATGTTGCTATTCAGGCGGCTCTTACTGGACACCTTGTTTTTAGCACAGTTCATACAAACGATGCGGCTGGAGCTATTACACGTCTACTAGATATGGGTGTAGAAAACTACCTTATCTCTTCTGCGCTTCTCGGTGTTCTAGCCCAGCGTTTGGTTCGAGTCATCTGTAGAACCTGCATAGAACCTATCGAAGTTGCCCCAGCATTGTTAGCTGAAATCGATAATCCTGGCCAAGGTAGTATTAAGACTTTCCATGGAAAAGGATGCAAGGAATGTAACCACACTGGTTTTCGTGGTCGAGCGGGAATTTATGAGTTACTTGTAGTGGATGACTCGGTACGGAAACTTATATTAACAAAAGCAACTTCCCAATCAATTCGTGAATCCGCCCGCAAAAAAGGGATGACCACTTTACGCGAAGATGGGTGGCAAAAGGTCGCAAAAGGGGTCACCACGGTAGAAGAGGTGTTGAGGGTTACATTAAACGAACAAACCTAATTCGTAATAGAACAAACGATTTATTAGCTAAAAACTTACACAACCTGACTTTGAGTTATGAATACTTTCTATTATAAAGCAACCGATCGACTAGGAAAGCCCATCGAAGGTAATCTCGAGGCGCATAATCACCAAAATGCTGTTGCTCAATTAAGAGGGCTTAATTATTTCCCCATTCAGGTATCTGATGACCAGCTAGATAAAAATTTTTCTATAAATCGATCTTTTCAAATAAGCGGATTGCGAACTAAAATATCCGCAAAGGATTTAGTCTCTATTACCCAGCAACTTGAAACGCTTGTGGATTCAGGGATCACACTTGACAAGTCACTGTCAATTCTTGTGGACCTTGCAGAAAAAACACAAGCTAAAGAAGTCCTTACCGAAGTACACAAAAAAGTACACGCTGGAAGTTCGTTTGCCGATGCTTTGGCAGAATTCCCAAAAGTATTTTCAAAGTTATACATAAATATGATACGAGCTGGTGAAGCCGGGGGAACATTAGCATCTTCTCTCAATAGTGTTGCTAGTTTTCTTGAAAAAAGCGAAGAACTAAAAGCAAACATAAGGTCTGCCATGATCTATCCAGCAATTCTTAGCTCTGTAGGGGGGATTGCTATATTGGTTCTTTTTACAGTAGTAATCCCTAGGTTTTCTAAGTTATTTGACGAACTAGGCGCAGCGTTGCCTCTCCCAACAAAAATAATGTTATTCCTCAGCTCCTCTATTACCAACCACTGGCTGGCTATCAGCATGGTATTCACCCTATTGGTAACAGGCTTTATTTTTTATCTTAGACAGGAAAAAGGTCGAATGCACTGGGACGGTATCGTGCTAAAACTTCCCTTATTTGGTTCCTTGGCGCAAAAAATAGAGATTTCCCGTTTTAGCAGAACCATGGCTACTCTGTTATCCAGTGGTGTAGCCATTCTAGGCGCCTTAAACATAACACAAGCAATCATCAACAACCGCATGATAGCGGCATCTATGGGCCAACTACACCAAGGCCTTAAAGAAGGAAATGGTCTTTCACAACCACTTCAGAAAACAGGAGTCTTTCCACCTCTTGCAATTCACATGATAACGGTTGGAGAAGAAACTGGAACACTTGGTGAAATGCTAGCCAAAGTTGCGAACACCTATGACCGTGAAGTTGAGCGTTCCGTCAAACAACTTATATCACTCATCGAACCGTTTATGATTCTTAGCATGGCGCTAGTGATTGGTTTTATCGTTATCTCTATGCTACTGGCAATATTCAGTATTAATGAAATCAACTTTTGATAAAAAATAAAACTTAATTAGAGGGGCTAAGCTTGCATGAAAAAACATCCATCAATTTTTCGAGTTAAAAAATACCCACAATCGGGATTCACATTAATCGAACTGCTGGTTGTCATGGTTATCATTGGACTCCTTGCGGCTTTGGTTGTTCCAAAATTTTTTGGACATGTAGATAAGGCTATGCAACAAGATGCCCAAGCCCAAATTGAGTTGCTCGGTCAAGCTTTAGATTTACACCGCCTTGAAAATCATAAATATCCAAGTACTGATGAGGGCCTTAAAGCAATTGCTTCATATCTTAAAAAAGAGGTCCCAAAGGATCCATGGGGGAACAATTATGTATACACCTCTCCAGGAGAACATGGAGATTATGACCTGGTTTCTTACGGAGCAGATAGCGTGGAAGGTGGTGAGGATATAAACAGGGATATTGTGAGTTGGAAATAATGAGACCTGTGGCTTATTTAAAAAAAACTGGTTGTTTGGGGTTTACCCTGCTCGAGTTAACGCTTGTTATGTTCTTCATGGCAATTATCGCTGGTCTGAGCACGCCCTTTGTCATGTCAACGCTAGACCGCATGGAACTTCAAACATCTGCACGAAAGGTTGCCTCTACCTTGCGATACGCAAGAAGCGAGGCTATTACTTCTAAAAAACCGGTCATTTTTTCAGGAAACCTAGAGAGGAACCAGTTTTGGGTTACTAAAGGGTACAAAAATGAAGCTCCTAAAATCACATCCTTAATAGATCCTATTCGTTTGGATCACTTTATAAACGAAGGTGAGGATAATTTTTTTAAAGATGATGAGTTCACGGTCACTTTTTTTCCCCAAGGGAACTCAAGTGGAGGGTTGATCGGAATGAACATTAATGAACCTAGAGGTTCGGGAAACTATTATGCTATTAGCATTGACCCCATTACAGGAAAAACTAAGATTAAATAAACCAAATAACGATGGGTTTTCACTTCTCGAAGTAATAGTCGCGCTTGCTATTATGGCGATGGGGTTTGTCACTGTTTTACAGCTGTTCTCTGGAAGTATTCGTTCAGTTAGTCTTTCTGAACAATATCTCAAGGGCACTACTCTCGCTCATTCGAAATTGGGAGAACTCGAGGTCAATAACTACAGTGTTACTGAAATTGAAGGAACATTTCCTGATGAAAAAAACTATCGATGGCAACTTCAAATATCACCGCACACTTCCCCTCTAAATAGTAAAGAGAATAACATCCAACTTTCAGACGTAACATTAAATGTCCTTTGGGAGGAAGCGGGGAAAACTCGTGACATTGAGTTAAACACAATAAAAGTTAATGGTACTACACACCCTGGTTCCGATTTATTACTAGCCCAATCTTTTGGAGGGGGGCCCGGATCTATTAAGGCGAGTAAAAAAGAAGAAGCTGCGGCTTCTGCTCCTGAGAATTATCAGTACATTTCTGGAGTTAAAGTTTATTACAGTAGCCGTATTTGTGGATCTTCTACACACGTTTCAGGGAATTAAAGTATGAAATATTTACGCGAATCAAACCAAGGGTTCACTTTATTGGAACTTATTCTCTCTTTGGGAATTATAGGATTCATCGTAACTATATCACTTGGGGCGATAAGGCTTGGAGCTTCTGCGCAAGAAACTGGCCAATTAAAAATTGATACCTTTCAACGTTTAAGATTAATTCAAAATCAACTTGGGCAAAAAATAAAATCTAACTACCCCGTATTTATGTTTAGGGGGGGGGATGTTTTCACACCAAAAAATGCACAAGAAAAACCAAAAAGATTACTTTCTTTTGAAGGAAAAAATAATTCCCTACGGTTCGTAACTTTTTCCTCACCGCTCACAAGCCAGGGNAAATCCCCATGGATACATGAAACTATATTTTATGTCGGGGAACATCCCAAGTCAGGAAAATCTGGAATTATAATGGCAGAACGCACGGTAGCACCAAAAAACTCGACTCACTCTGCATTAAACAAAATTAAACAAGATCGTTTGTTCCTTCTAGCAGAAGACGTAGAATATCTTAAATTTCGTTATTACCAAATCAGAAAATTAACCCCTGCCGAAACCGAACTATTATTAGATAAGTCGAAAAAATATGAGGGCCATTGGGTGACATCCGTTATCCACAAGGCCTTTAATACAAAAGCAGACGAACTAGCCGAAGAACAAGAGTCCCGCATTCGATTTCAAGAAAATAATAAAATGACTCTACCCAGNGCCGTGGAAGTTTCACTTGGCTTAAAAGAACTATCTCGACAAAGCTCANAAAAGGAATCACGGATAATATTTTCTCCTCCCATTATAATCCCTCTTTATTCTGGAATGAGATTTGCATTACCCATAGAGCATAATGAAAATATTTAAACATCATAAAAACCAAAATGGGGTTGCTCTGATGGTTGTGCTATGGGTTCTGGTGCTTCTAATAGGATTAGCCACGGAATTTGCCTTCTCTATGAAAAGTGAAGTCAATACAACCCGCAACTATAAAGAGGATATCCAATCATATCATCTTGCCAAAGCTGGGATTCATATGGCGATGGCGGAAATCCTTTATCCATCAAGCTTTCACGCTTCGCATCATGATTTTGGATTAGTCATGGGAACTTCAACTAAAGGTCCTAAAAGAAGTTCTAGCCAGGAAGATAAAACCGCATATCGGAACTTAATACGCCAAGAGATTAAACTAGGGTCAGGACTAATCTCCTATTCACTGCACGACGAAAACAGCAAGGTTCCAATCAATAAAACAACACGAATCACATTAGTCAAGGTTTTGACAAGTGCTGGTATCGAATCAAAAGAAAAAAAAGATATTATTGCAGATTCAATACTCGACTGGATTGATTCCGATAAAAACCATCGATTAAATGGGGCGGAAAATGACTTTTATCAAAATTTAATCCCTCCTTATTTCGCAAAAAACGCACCCATAGAAAATCTTGAGGAATTATCAAAAATTCGTGGAATTGATGAAAAAATTTTATATGGCACCAATCAACGNAAAGGCTTAATTAATTTTTTTACCACATATAACATTAAATCGGTAAACCCTAATACAGCTTCACCAGAGGTTCTTTCGATCATCTTTTCGGAGTCTCAGGCAAAATCGATTATGAAAGAACGGGAGAAAAAGGGGTTTTATGATAATACAACCTCTGATTACTTCAGAATTACATCTACAGGAGAAGTTGAGGGAAGCCCAACAAATCACACCATAAACACCGTAGTTCAAAAGATCTCTGAAAAAGAAGGTCCCATAATATTAACGCATTACTGGAATGATAATAGCTTTGAAAATTTATACAAAAGAGAGCTAACAGATAACTGATGAAAAGTTTTTATCTAGAAAAATCGCTTGGAATCGATATTCGTGAAAATTCGGTTTGCCTAACCTTGGTAGGGAAAACCCTATACCGCGCAGATGTATTAGCTAGCAAATACATACCGATTCAACCAATAAGTAAAGGGGATGAAAAAGCCGAATCAATTTTCCTTGAACAAGTGAACCGCTTCATAATCCAAAATGATGCTTGGGCAGAAAACGTGATTACAAGTATTCCCCGTTCCAAGGTCACGCTTCAGTCATTTGAACTTCCATCCCCAGACCGTAAGTCTGTGAATTCTATGATGGGATTCGAACTGGAGAGGCATTTCTCTTCTAGCTTAGATAATTTTTATTTCTATAATCATATAACTAGTAAAAAGAAAAATAAGTACCATATCGTATGTGCCGCGATTAATAAAGAAGTTGCTGCCTATTACTTAAATTTACTTAAAAAACTCAACCTTAATGCATCAGTTCTCGACGTTTCTACATTCGCAAACCTCAATCTATTGTTGTCAAACGATGATCATCAGGATCCACTTTCAGTTTTGGTAGATCTTAGTTCTAGCTTTATTGAGATTTCAATTCTNANAAACAGAAATNTGGAGTTTTCTAGAAGTATTCCAATCACAGAACNAGACTACAANGAAACATTTCTCAANCCAGAAAATCAAGAAAAAAAACATCAAGTAATAGCAGAAAAGATTACTCAAACCCTAGTAGAAGAAATAAAAAACGCTCTGGCATCATGCAGAAACATCGATGAATCCAAATCTGTAGATACAGTCTTTATTTCAGGGGGTGGGCATTTAACATCGCATCTTACTTCAACGTTAGAACTCGCAGCAGGAGTTCAGGTTTTCAAACTACAATCTCCAGAAACCATCAACACNACAGCATCCAGTAATTTTTCTACAGCATTTATGGCAACCTCTCTTGGACTTGCTCTGCGCGAAATAAAACAAAATCCAATAGAAGCAAACCTACTACCAGATAATTTAATAACGACTAAGAAAAAGAAAGTAAACCTTAAGAGNNCTGTGGGACTGGCATTAGCAACAGTGTTATTTATTATTGGATTCATGGTTAATCAAAGTATTCAAAACAACAAAATCCTAACATCCCTNAACAAACAGTTAGATGAAATNAAAATTCACATGGGACCTTTGGAAAAAGTTGACCTTGAATATGAAACACTACAGAAATATACGAACAAACTAAATAAAATAGATGACCTNAATCCAACAAAACTTCCGTTACTGATTGAGTTGAGTAAAGTTATCCCGAAGGATACCTGGGTAAAAAAGATCCGGTTCAAGAAGAAAAATATTGAGCTTAATGGAATTTCAAAAAATGCATCTCAACTAGTACCAATTATTGAAAAATCAGGTAAATTTCGTGACACCCATTTTGTGGGTACGATCATTACTAAATCAATAGGTGAAAAATTTACGATTAATACCGCCGTAGGGACAAAGCAATGATTCAAATAACACCTAGAGACAAAAAAGTATTGATTGCTGGCGGGACTTTTATTATTTCTTGGTTCCTTTTCATACTCGTTATTCAACCGTTGCATCAAGAAAATAAAAGAACAAGTCAAAAAATACAGGACAAGTTAATTTTTATTCAAAAATGCTATGAAATCTTGAACCAGAAGTCATATTACAAAGAAAAAAGTAAAGAAAANAAATTAATACGTACTACCCTCGACCAACGTTTTTTCAATCAAACTAAACCAGCCTTAGCGGCATCGGAACAACAGCATCTAATCGAGAACCTTTCAAACAAAACAGGTGTAAACATTATACGTTTTCGGGTCGATAAACCTAAGTACCTGGAAGGCTTATTAACCATATCAACCAAAGTCACCACTCGAGCAAAGCTTAGAAACTTTACCAACTTTATACACACGCTAGAAAGCAATCAGAAATTCATGGTCATCGAGGAGATGGCCATTCAACGAATTAACGATACAGATTTAGAAGAATTACAGGCTCAGCTCACTATTAGTGGATTTATTCAATCAATGGCTACAGCTAATAATAAAACAACATGAAAAAAATCTTCTTATCGATTTTAATATTAAGTGTTTATTTTTCCTCGGGTTGTCTAGGCAATAGAAAATCTGCCCTTGAGAGATTTAAGGAAAAGAATCCGATCGACGGGATGGTATTTTCAGAAAAAAACAAATCGAAGGCGTCAAAAACCACTCAAAGAAGTTCCAGTAAAAATAATTATGCTACTGACTCGATAGACCTAAGTGGAATAAAAGGTATTCCAGGTCAATCCATAAGNCGACTGATTAAGGTATCTGGTGAAAAGGTGCCTCTTCGCAAAGGACCAGGAAGTCAATACGGAAAATCAGGTATAGCAAAAAAAGGCCAAACTTTTTCTCTTCTTCGAACTCAAAAAAATATTCATGACAACCAAACTTGGTATCTAGCGGAAGATGAAAATAAAAGTAAATTTTTCATATCAAGCCTTTCATCTACCTTGATTGAGGATAGCCCAAAAAATACTACCCTAGCAAAAAACAATAAATCAAAAAATGAAATTAAAGCCGAAAAAATATCACTTCAAGACCGTAAACCATTCTCCTTAAACAAACTAAAAACGGTTATCAGTCAAGAACCACCGCTTCCAAAAGAACTTATAAAGGCTAAACACATCACCTTGAACTTTGAAGAAACCGAGTTACACGATGTAATCACTACCTTCAGCGAATTATTAAAAATTGACTACATCATAGAAGGTCATGTGAAGGGGAAAGTTACCCTGCAAACATTCAATAAAATTCAAGTCCAAGATCTATATTCTGTACTGGAACAAATTTTAGCCCTACACAACGTAACTGTCACAAAAAGCGGCAATTTTTATCGATTCCTTGGAGTAAAAGAAGCTGCAAGAAAACCTTTAAGTATCCACTACGGAAATGACTCCAGTATTCCCGGAAAAGAACGACTGATCATCCAGATCATTCCTCTAAAACATATCTCCGTCGAATCAATGAAAAAAATCATAACCCCCCTACTCTCTCCTAATGCCAGTTTCATAGAAATTCCAGAAACAAATAATCTGATGATGATAGAAATGGCCAACAATGTTAGGCGCATAATACACGTAGTCGAAGCATTGGACGTAGACAAACTCGCATCTTCCGACATCCAGTTATACAAGCTTAACAATGCTGAGTCGGACAAAGTTGTTAACGAAATGAATGAAATATTTTCTTCGATGGGCTACGCCGATTCAATCGGTGAATCTTTAACCTTTCTTTCTCTTGGTAGACTTAATTCGATTTTAGTGGTTAACGCGTTCGAACGAATTTTACCCACAATCGAATTTTGGGTTAACAAACTAGACCAACCTGTCTCAGAGGGTGATGTCAGCACATTTGTTTATTATGTTCAAAATGGTGAAGCTGGGAAAATGTCAACTCTACTTAGCTCATTGTTTCAATCACAAGGGTCGGCTCAATCTAAATTAAAGAATTTTGATGGTTTAGCTAAAACAGAAAAGTCTTCTGAGCCAAAACAAACAAAAAATCAACCTAAATTTGGTGGTCCGACAAGCAAACAAATACAACTAACCGGGGGAATAAATGATAATATTGAGGGTGAAGTCACAATATTACCCGATGAGGACACAAATGCCCTCATTATCAGAACCAGCCCCAGGAACTACCCGGCAATTCTCGAAGTTATTAAAAAGTTAGATTTGTTGCCTCAACAAGTACTGATTGAAGTTTTGATCATTGATCTTCAGGTTGATGAATCAACTCGCAAGGGAGTCGAGTGGATTTTAGAAGGAGAACAGCTCGGTGAAGTGAAGTTTAACGGGGTAGGTTCTCTGGCAACATCGGCAACTACTAATACAATCTTAGGATCTTCCTTAGCTGGAGCAACGGCAAGCCTTCTTCCAGGGGGCAGTCTGCTTCTGGAAAACACGGATCGATTAAAGGCTAAATTAGAACTGTTCGCATCAAATGCACAAGCCGATGTTCTAGCAAACCCTATCCTGGTAACATCTGACAATAAAGCTGCTAGTATCTCGGTTACTGATGAGATTCCAGTGGCGAGTTCTACGCTAACCACAAATTCAGCGGCACCTGTGACCTCGACCTCAATTGAATTTAAAAAAGTTGGGGTTAAGCTAGACATATTCCCGAAAATCAATTCAGATAACTTCGTGAACATGAAAATTCGACAAGAAATCAGTTCAAAAGGCGCAGATGTTACCTCCGGAGGAATTACGACTGCCTCCTTTAATACCCGTGAGGTCAATACCGAAGTGGTACTTAAGGACAACCAAGTCCTAGTTATGGGTGGTTTGATGCGAACAGACTCATCTAAAACAGTAGAAGGAATTCCGGGATTGATGGATATTCCTTATCTCGGAAAACTATTTAGCAGTGAGAGCATTACCAGCAAAAAAACAGAATTGATGATTTTTATTACTCCTCATATTATTTCAACGGTCGAAGATTCAAGTATTGCCACTCGAGAAATAAGAAAACGCCTAAGCAGCATTAAGGGTCATAACTCGCGCAGCTAAACCCCCCCTTAACAAATCATTAAAAAATTTTCCATAGCCTCTTCCTTTCTATAAGATCACTCCGCCTAGCACAAAGTTTTTCAAAAAAAAATAAAATATTTCGGCATATTTCAAAAACAACTCTAAATATTAAAAGTTAGTTATTTCCATGATGAAAAGATTAAATCAGTCCTTAAAAAACGTAGAAGTATATCTATGAGTATTAACTGTCCAAAGTTAACTCTACAACACACTACACAACAATTGGTTCACTGAAAAAACCAGAAAACTCCCTAATCCACAAGCACTTATACAGTTGACTTGATACATATCCATCATTTATAATTTCTTGCTTGCCGTAATATACATTCAAAAAACTCATGACAATGAATTCTATCATTCAGGCGAAGCATAGTAATAGTTTACAACTGGTGGGTTCAACACCACTAGTCAAGCTCAATAACGTCGCCCCGAAAAGTGGGGCCAATATTTATGCCAAGCTGGAGTCCTTCAATCCAGGTGGAAGCGTCAAGGATAGAATAGCCAGAGCAATGGTCGAGGATGCCGAACATCGGGGCACCCTAAAACCAGGTTCCACAATTATTGAAGCAACGAGTGGTAATACAGGAATTGGACTAGCTATGGTCGGCGCTGTGAAAGGTTACCCAGTTATTCTCGTCATGTCAGAAAATATGAGTGCTGAACGTAGGATGATCCTTGAAAGTTTTGGGGCCAAAACGGAATTAAGTCGTGCCGAATTCGGAATGGAAGGCACTATTGAAAGAGCGGAAGAACTTTTGGCTCAAAACCCAGATTATTTTATGCCACAACAGTTCAACAACCCGGCCAACCCCGCCATCCACAAAAAAACTACTGGACCCGAGATCATCTCTGCAATGAACGGAGAAAATGTTGATGCTTTTGTGGCCGGAGTCGGGACCGGAGGAACCATTACGGGTGTTGGTGAATGCCTCAAAGAACATTATAAAGACATTAAAATAGTTGCCGTAGAACCTGCGACTTCCGCTATCCTTTCAGGAGAAAACCCTGGACCGCATAAAATACAGGGTATCGGAGCCGGCTTTAAGCCTAAGGTTCTGAATATGGATATTCTCGACTCAATTAGACCAGTCTCTGACAATGATGCATATCAATGCTCCAGAAGACTAGGAAAAGAAGAAGGCGTTTCTGCTGGAATATCAGCAGGTGCTGCCTGTTATGCTGCATGCAATGTAGCCGAAGAATTAGGACCCGGGAAAAATGTTGTTGTGATCATACCCGATACCGCTGAAAGGTATTTTAGTTTTTACCAATATTTTTAAGGATGTCGATTGAATGGGATATGTAAAAGGATTGAAATGTAAAGAGTGCAAGAGAGCGTTCCCCAAGGAACCGATTCATGTGTGTGAGTATTGCTTCGGTCCCCTTGAAGTAGACTACGACTATGAAAAAATCAGCAAACAAATATCGCGTAAAACTATATTAGCAGGGCCTCCATCTATGTGGCGCTATAAAGAGCTGATGCCTCTGGATGAAGAAAATAAAGTCGGCGATCATGTGGGTTATACACCTTTGGTACGTGCAAAAAATCTAGGTAAGGCGCTCGGCCTAAACAACCTTTACATCAAAAATGACTCCGTAAATCACCCTACTTTTTCATTTAAGGATAGGGTAGTCGCAGTGGCGATATCAAAAGCGATTGAATTCGGTTTTGACACAATCTCGTGTGCTTCAACTGGCAACTTGGCTAACTCTGTTGCTGCGCACTCTGCAGAAGCTGGACTAAAAAGTTTCATATTTATCCCTGATGGACTCGAATCTGGAAAAATTTTAGGAACCATGGTTTATGGGACTCAACTAGTTGCTGTAAATGGTTCCTATGATGATGTTAACCGGCTTTGTAGTGAAATTGCAGCGCATCATAAATGGGCATTTGTAAACATCAATATTCGTCCCTACTATGGAGATGGGTCTAAATCATACGGCTACGAAATTGCTGAACAATTAGGTTGGAAAACCCCCGATAATGTAATTGTTCCAGTAGCAGGCAGTTCGCTCATAACAAAAATCTGGAAGGCATTTCATGAATTTGAAATGCTTGGCCTTCTGGAAGGAAAAGTAAATTCAAAAATATTCGCAGCACAGGCTACTGGATGTTCACCTGTAACAACAGCCATAAAGAATGACACTGATGTAATCACACCTGTAAAACCTAATACCATTGCAAAGTCTATAGCCATTGGGAATCCAGCTGATGGCTATTATGGTGTAAAAACCACCAAGGATAGCGGTGGCTATGGTGAAGATGTGAATGATGAAGAAATTGTGCTTGCGATGAGACTTCTTGCTGAGACAGAAGGCATTTTTACTGAAACTGCTGGTGGCGTCACAGTGGGAGTTACAAAAAAACTGGTCAAACAAGGCCGCATCAAACCAGATGAGACTACAGTGATTTGCATAACAGGAAATGGGCTTAAAACGGTTGAAGCCTTAAGTGGGCAGTTTAACGATCCCGTAATCATTGAACCCAAGTTGAATAATTTTGAAGAAATATATTCGAATCTGTCAACCGCATAACAGTTTTAAGGAGATCTAAATTATGGCAATTAAGGTAAGAATTCCCACCCCTTTAATGAAACTGACGGATAACCAGTCTGAAGTTTCAGCTGAAGGGGAAACTATTTCCGATATTATAAATAACCTAGAAAATCAATTTAACGGAATAAAAGATCGGATTTGTGAAGAAAGTGGGGCACCCAGACGATTTATAAATATTTATGTAAATGAAGAAGACATCCGTTTCCTCGAAGGTGAAAAGACAACCGTGAAAGATGGGGACGAGATTTCAATTATCCCAGCTATTGCAGGTGGAGTTGGAGCGTAATGATCGAGTTTACCGATGAACAGATAGAGCGCTACAGCCG
>JGI26238J51125_1000533_pt1 | contig 13721 bp, 12 predicted proteins | sample SaaInlV_100m_DNA_FD_51125 | JGI IMG/M metagenome (IMG submission 51125) | reverse complement strand
CATATTCCATTTGTGCATGGAGACTTACACAGTGTGCTTGATTATGACTCATATAGCACAGAATTATTCGAAGGAGGTGTTTTGCAAATAGGTATTGCTAACGAAGGAGAGGCATGTTTCGATTTACCTGAATCATCACCTGACTTTGGGCAAAAAATAGCCGCTTACTATTATTGGATATATCCTGGTTTGATGTTGAACTTTTATCCATGGGGTCTATCAGTAAATGTTGTGAATCCAATCTCNGTCGATAGAACAAGAATAGTTTATCATGGCTTTGTAGGTGAAAAATCAATGCTCGGAAAAGGCGCNGGNGGAGATTTAGATAAAGTAGAAGCAGAAGACCAAGAGATNGTTGAAGCTACACAAAGAGGAGTTTCTTCAAAATCTTATGAAAGAGGAAGATATTCGCCATCTAAAGAAAAAGGAGTCCATCATTTCCACAGGATATTGACCAACTCTNCAGACAACAATTTTTAGTGCTAAGTCGTTTCGAAGAAAAAATGGATACTACTAAGAAAACTCTGATTGCGATATTAATTGTGACATCAATCTTACTTTCAGGATGTACTGAAGTATCGAATGAAACTACAGATGAAATCGAAGATAATATTCCACTACCTGATTGTGAATTAGATAACAGTTGTATAGATGATACACTCGATAATGGAGAAAATGAAGTATTGACTGTCCCTCACTCAAATGGGTGCGACAATATCAATCCGATTCATTGTATGTTGCCATTTCCATCCAATGCTTTTTTGCTAGATGATTCTACTACTATTACAGGAAAAAGAATCAATTATGCTGCTAACAGTTTACCAGGTTCAGGATCAAAGTCAGTCATAGAAATACCACTAATCAATCAAATGGATGGATTTAGTACATCTACTCAAATAATGACCGCCTTTTCATCAATTCCAATAATAGATATACTTGCAAGTCAGAATAATATCGCACTAAGTATGAATTCAGGGCATCAAACAATGCTAGTGAATATGGATACAGGAGATCTTGTTGAACACTGGGTTGAATTAGATGCTAGGGCTGAAGAAGGAGAGGATGTAATACTACATATAAGAACAATTAAACATTTAGAATTCAATACTGAATATGGTGTTTTAGTACACGGTTTAAGTGATGAATTAGGTGAATTAATTGAGCCTTCACAAGCACTTAGCGCAATAATGAATGGAAATGCTACTGACTCATTAGATATTGAAGATAGAAGAGGAGATATCTCTCTTCTAATTGACTATTTCATAGAAGAAAAGAATGTTGAAAAATCAGGAATACAAGCAATTTGGAGTTTTACTACTAACTCAGCAGAATCTGCATTGGGTCCAACAATACACATGAGAGATGATGCATTAGAGAGAATTGGAGGTGGTATTGGTTGTACCATAGATTCCGTTGATGAAAATTATGGAGATGATAATCTCACTTTGAGAAGAATAACAGGTACATTTACTGCACCTCAATATACCGTTTCAGAATATACTCCTACATTGATTGAGAGAGATGAGAATCGTATGCCTGTCTTCGTAGAAAATCGAGAAGTGCCATTCACAATGATCATACCAAATATTGAAGATAGTACTGAAAACATGCCTATTACAATCTGGGGGCATGGCTTCTTGGGACAAAGTGATGGAGGTCCTAGAGGATGGGCTCATACATACCAAACTGTGATGCTTACAACAGATATTACAGGATTCACCAGCGTTGACTATGATCCTATTTCTTTTGCATTGTTAGATCCTAATTATTTTACTCATCACTCTGCAAGTTTAGAACAGGGAATGATCAATCATGTAGTATTAGCAAGAACATTTTCTGATGCTTGCTCTAACTTAACTGAATTCTATGATTCAGATGTCAAGATTGTAAATACAGATGAGATTCACTGGGGTGGTTATTCCCTAGGAGGGATAGTAGGAATCCCAGTGATGGCATTATCTCCGGATATTGAGCGAGGAGCATTATTCGCAGGCGGAGGACCATACACCTTGATTGCTGAAAGATCCGGAGCAGTAGAAGGATTATATTATGCATTTTCCCTAGACATATCATATGATAATCAAATGGATAGAGCCGTGATTATGTCTGCTGTAATTCAGCAATTATGGGACATTGTAGACCCTGATGTATATTCAGCATATCTCAACAGCGAACATTTAGGATTACATGAACATCAATTTGTTGCTTTGAATTCAATGGGAGACCAAGTAGTCCCTGTTTTATCAGCAGATAGAATGGTTCGAAGTTCAGGTGCATTGATTATGAATAGTTCAGTTTATCATCCACTTGAAACATCAATATGGGTTGAAGGGGATGCATCTTCATCAGTAGCTGTGTATTTTAACGGAAATTATACAGCACCTGAAGAAAATATCTTCGGACCAGGGAATGGCGCTCATGGGTATTTATGGACACCTACGGAACCTGCTGAAATTGCTTTCGGGTTTCTTCTGAAAGGACAAATATTAGATGCATGTGATGGTGACTGCAATTAGGAAAGAACATTTTTTCCTGATGTTAAAGATAAGTAACTAATAAAGCAAAAGCATTCCAAATCATATGAGATGATATACAGGGAAGTAAACTATCAGTTTTGACTCTGACTGAGCCATAAATTAAACCACCAAGTAAGGCTAATCCAACAACAAATAGCCCTGAAAGTATATGCAATAAACCAAATAAAATAGAACTGGCAATGACGGCTACCTTGTTGCCATGGATTCTTTGGATTGAGTCTAAAATATATCCGCGAAACATCAATTCTTCAGTTATTGGGCCGAGAACAGCGACTACCAAAAATACCATTAAAATTTCAAAAAAGTTGGAGCCGGTATTGACGCCTAAATCAGTATCAATAGAAGGTTCGCCAAATAAACCGAAGTAAAAATATGCATAAACAATTGTAATGATATTATCAATTATCAAAACAATAATTGGTATAGCAATTATTAGAATTAAGGCTCTTTTAATATTTCCAAATCTAAGCATATCTAAAGTTCTATGTAAACTTCCGTCGAGATAGATAAATGTTAAAATAACTGGAATAATAAAGAATTGGGATAAAAGTAGTAAAAACCATACCGTACCAATAGATGCATCAAACAGGAATGCTGGAAGTAAGAAAATTAATGGAAGAATAATCACATTCAACAACCAATAAGTAATTACAAATGAAAAAATTATTAACCAAGAAAGCCATATTTTATCAGTTGCACCTGTATTTTTATGACTAGATGACTGAAACCAATCAGGATAAGAAAAGTTCCATCTGTGAAATTTATTCTCACTTCGATCATAGAGTAAATTTCCGATTTCACTCATTGATAGATTAGTATCTCCTTCTAGGATTGTTGGAAGTGATTTTTTCTTTGAAATATAGAGTCTTTCATTAAAGTGAGGTTCTATGAAACTATAACTTATATAAACCACAGATAAAGAAGAAATTATGAATAAAATGAGAAAAGGAATTAGATTACCAAGAGAAAATAATGCACTAAAAAAGAATGTAGATAATAATAGTAGCATTGACCCCAGCGTTGGAAAGTCTCCAATAAAAGAACGTCCGAAAGGACCAATGGCATCATCAGAGTTATTCACAGAATTATTCCTCTGAAGAACTTACTATCTCTTGCTTCTTAGTCTCAGCTTGAAGAGTAACTAATTCGAGATATGCGGTCCTTGCTTTGAGATACTTGTCCATTTCTTCTAGATAAGACTGTTTTTCAGCAGCATAAAGACTTCCATCTCTAGCGTTTTTATCCATTTTAAATAATATTCCGAAAAAGAAAAGAGTAAGGAATAGTGGACCCATTAACATAAGGTAATTTTCGTCCATATTATACGAGTTACCATACATCTCAACACCTGAACCTAATATTATAGATATGAAAAATACTGCTGGCCATAGTATCAAATTAGCCAATAATAATACCCATTCATAAAGTTCGTATTCTGATCGCCTTGAGGGCCTACGTGGCTTGGTTACTGGTGCTTGGTCCATGGAACTACCTGATATGCCAACATTGGGTTTACGATATGAGTCTTCTGTAAGCAAAGATGCCTTTGTCAGGACTGAAAGGTCAATTCTAGATTCTTTTCTGTCTCTGATAATTTTATCTCTACTTAATGGAATTGAAACTATTGATAATAAGAACATAGAGATTAGAATAACTAAAAACATCACTAACCAATCATATGAAGTATCATTTACTTCTAAAAGCCTGTTAATAAATGAGAGAAGATATATGAAAAATAGAATATATAGTGACTCAAATTTCTTCCTTAGATAGAGGATTGAAGAAAATATTAGCAGAACAAAAATCAAATCGACAAGGGTCGAATGTAATGAGAAGGTATCAAATGATTGCTGTGAATCGAAACTTGAGAACAAAGAATAAGCGACTAATGCCCCTAATATTGAGAAGATTCGAAGAATAACTACACCCACATCTCCTAGCCCATCAACTATAGTAGAAATAAATCCATTTGATATCGAATCTTCTGAAAGATATGCAAGCCAAAAAGCAGATTGAAAGATAACTAGAGCGGGAATTAAGTATTGAATATTGGATACTAGAGACTTTAATTTCGAACCTGAAAACCTTACTATTCTTTCAAAAAGTTCAATTAATTCCGCTGATTTCTCGTCAAGAGTATTATTATCAACTACAGTTGAAAATTTAGGATTAATTTTTACCTGTTCTGCTTCGTCATTAACTGACTCAGGGATTTTATCCTCAATAGTACGATTATTTTCCAATATGAGATTTTGGGGTTCGTCTGAATATTCAAAATTCTTTGAAAAGGAATCAATAGAATCTAGAATTCTACCGACTCTAGAAACTGATGAGCTGTCTGCTTGCTCATCGGCCATGGGTAATGCTGAGTAGTAGTGTGCTTGAATCCCTCGGTAATAAACTGCTATTGAGAGTTAGTTGACTATTATCTTCTGAGAAGTAACTGTGGAGGTATCCTATATTGATATTCGATATTCGGTCCTATCAATTCAACAATTTCCATTTTTTTATCTATCCTTATAATTTGAATAAATGTATCAACACCATGTAGTGGCATATTAGCTACGAGTTGCCCAGTTCTATGTATTATCAATTCTGTCTTAACATCTTCAGGAAATGATGAGAAAGTAAGATATTTTTCATCAATTGAAATATTGCCAAGATTATTGAATACTTTAGAAAAATAAATACTAAGTTCATCCCAGTTAGAAATTTCGATCTCATACATAATGTTACACTGTAACGGTTGAACTATTTGGAAATGATGGTGCCGGGAGCGGGACTTGAACCCGCGACCTTCGGATGTCTCAGACACTCAAAGCAGGCTGTTGCGCTCATGACTAGTTTCAGCAGAAATTAAATTTCCACACAAAATTACCCTATGAGTCCGACGCGCTACCAACTACGCCACCCCGGCAGTAAGTCGCTCGAGTAACAACCACCATTTGAGTATAACGTCCTCCAAAAGAGGTTTTCAAGGAACCTTATCTACCCGCATCCTTGATGTATAGTTCATCATCGGCAACACGTGGTTGACGTAGACACTGCCTTGCGTGCAAGCGCTTACAACGATCGTAAACGTAAGTCAAATGGCGAAAGAGATGGAGGAAAACCTACCTCGAAAAAGATTGAACCTTTTGATCCATTAATGCATTCAATAAAAGAATTAGCAGATGCTTATTCAATGTGGCTTGTAATAATTTACGGAGTTGCAGTGGCTGCAGGTATTCGTTATTTGTTAATGCCAAGAATTGAGGGCCCAGGGCCATTATTGTACCTGTTACCATTATTATTATCCGCAACAATAATTCCACTCCACAAGATTATTTTACCTACTAAATATAATGAATTATATACTAATGGGAACTGGTTCAGAGGTATTTTCTTGTTCATTTTTANTTGGCTAGCATTGTCCATCATATTGTCTAATCCACCACTTGCAGATATTGCTCCACCTACATTGGCAGGAGGGATAGACATAGAACAAACTGAAGGTATTGAAGATACAACTTGGAAGAATGGTATCTATACTATAGATTTGAATCAAGATACTGTGGATGTAGTTTTGGGAATGGCAGTAAGAGACAATGTAAATGCAGAATCTGTTCAGATAAACGCAGCGATATATTATCGAGGAGAAATGTTACAAGAATTAGCTAATGGAACTGCTATTTCACATACTGAAGAAAAAGAAATGTTTGATTCAGTAACCAACTGGACTAGAGGTAGCAAAATAGGAGAATATGATACAGATGTAGGGATGGCATGGGATCTAGGAACTCTCGGACCAGGGGAATACACTCTAGAGATTACAATGGTTGAACAAGGAGAACCTTGGGTAAATACATCTGAATTAGTTTACACAATTTCAATTGCACAAACTACTGTTCTTTGATTTGGGAACAAATCTTTGCAGTCATGGCATCTAACTGTAGCGATTCTCCTCCACCTTCAACCATTCTGAAATCGGTTTCAGCCATTACTTCTGTGACTTTGAGTTTTTGCGATTCATCAAAAAATGTCACACTACCCAATTCTCTATGTAACTGATTTACTAAATCGGTTCCAGCCAGACCAAATTTATCCAGAAGTTCCCTTAATCTTCTTCGTGCGGGTTGAAAACCATCTTGTTGACATGCTAAGAAATAACCATGTAATTCTTCAGGAGGTGCAGTCGCAGTAGTTTCGTAGATTAATTCGCGTGTCACATTGGTATCTAACGAAGCCGCAACTTGCAGAGAAGTAATCGCTTTTCTTAAATCTCCAAGAGAAACATGGACAATCGCATCGGCCGCTTCTGGATGTAATTCAATATTTTCCCCAGATGCCACATTAACTATCATTTCTCTAACTTGATCCGCAGCTAATGGCCGGAAACGAAATACAGCACACCGGGATTGTATTGGTTCAATAATTTTAGAAGAGTAATTACAAGAAAGGATGAATCTACAAGTTTCGGCATATTGTTCCATTATTCTCCTCAGAGCACCCTGAGCATCTGGAGTTAATGCATCTGCTTCATCAAGAAAGATAACTTTGAATGTGGTTCCAGGTACAGGTGCAGTTCTAGCGAAGGATTTTACTTTAGTTCTAATAGACTCTAATTTTCTTTCATCACTAGCATTCATTTCAAGCATATTAGTACGATAACCCTCTCCAAATACATCTCTTGCCAGGGCAATTGCAGCAGTAGTTTTACCCGTTCCAGGAGGACCAGCAAATAGCAGATGCGGAAAGGTACGTTTCTGAGCATATGCTTTCAGTCTCTCAACTACCGCACGCTGACCTTTGATATCACCAACAGTACGCGGACGATGTCGCTCGACCCAAAGTTCGCTCATAGCAATCTCATCTATGCAGGCGGCTGTCCTTGAAGTTTTGGAGTGATGAATTCTAAATAATTAGTACGCTTCATCATCATTTGGAAATTCTTTACTACGCACATCTTCGATGTACTGCTTGACTGCTCCATCAATAATTTCACCTAAATCTGCATATCGTCTTAAGAATCTAGGGCTGAAATCTTTTGTTATTCCGAGCATGTCGTGTAGAACTAAAACTTGACCATCGCAATCCGCTCCTGCGCCGATGCCAATCGTAGGGATTGTCAAAGATTCACTTACTTTCTTAGCTAACTCAGCTGGTATTTTTTCGAATACAATAGAGAAGCAACCAGCCTCTTCTAATATCTTCGCATCTTCAAGTAATTTAGCGGCTTCATCTTGCCCCTTAGCCCTAACACTGTAAGTACCAAATTTGTATATTGATTGTGGGGTTAATCCAAGATGACCCATCACTGGAATACCTGCTTGTTGAATACGTTTTACTGATTCAACAATTTCCGAACCTCCTTCAAGTTTAACTGCATGACCTCCGGATTCTTTCATAATACGGATTGCAGAGTCAAGTGCTGTTTTAGAATCTCCTTGGTAAGTGCCAAATGGCATATCAACTACTACTAGTGCCCTATCTACTCCATTAATTACACATTGAGCATGATAAATCATATGTTCTAAAGTAATAGGAACAGTTGTTTCGTTACCTGCCATTACATTAGATGCTGAATCCCCTACTAAAATAACATCAATTCCCGCAGCATCTACCAGTCTTGCTAAAGAATAATCATATGAAGTAAGCATAGTGATTTTTTCACCAGATCTTTTCATCTCCTGAAGAGTATGAGTAGTGACTTTTTTGACTCGACTAGATATGGGCATATACTCACTTCCTGTGCACTCCGATAGACATCCATGCCTTCAATTGAACTCCTACTCAATCACTAATCGAAATCTAATTCTTCGACTCCTCTTAAAAATTCATCAATTTCTAGCACGCCATCTTCATTTTCATCCGCAGAATGGAAATATGTTCTCAAAGCATCCCGATTTCCATCTTCCAATGTTGAGAAACCAAGAGCAGACATTGCAGCGATAAATTCATTTAAATTAAGATGATTATTTCTCTCAGTATCTGCTGCATGGAATGCAGCCCAACGACGACGGTGTTCGACCTCAGATGGATTTGTAAGCATTAAACGGAATGTATTCCAAGGAGTAATTTTATTGTTAACATGTTTTTTACCATAGGAGTAATAAATTATAGTACCTAATATTATTGCAGATGAACCTCCAATAACCGCTTTCATACCCATTACAAAGATTAAAACTAGTCCACCAACTATCCCAAATATTTGGAAGAATGGGAATAAAGGTGATCTCCATTTAGGATCATACCAATGAGAATTAGAGGACCTTCTTAGAACTAATACGCAGGCATTTATTACAATAAACACCATTATTTTGAACCCTGAAGCCAACTCAGCAACGTCATGTACAGGTAAGAAAAGAATGGCTGCTGCCATCGATAAACCGGTACCAATTATTGCCCAATGAGGAGTCTCAAATCTACCATGAACGTCTTCTAAAAAGCTTGGCAATAAATTATCACGAGACATAGCGAAAGGAAAACGAGATGATGCCATGATTCCTGCAAGAGACATAGAAATCATAGTGAATACTGCTAAAATTGCAGCTATGGCAGCAACGGTTTCACCTCCGACTGCTAGTGCGAAAATGTAAACTGGATCTTCTCTGCCATGATGCCCATCTACATAGTTAGACGGATCAACTGAGACTGCCATAATCAATGTTACAAATACGTATAACACTGTACTAAATAATAATGAAAGCAAAATACCATGAGGCATGTTTTTACCAGGATTTTTAACTTCTCCACCAACTGCTGCAATTTTTGTAACCCCTGCATAGGAAACGAAGACCAATGCTGCTGTTGAGGAGAAAGATTGCCAATCTGGCCCGAATGCCTCTCTGGATAAAGCCGCATCCCAATTTAGATCCATTGTAATCAAAGCCCAAACACAAATCAATAATAAATATGAAATAGATACTAAAACTATAGGGGTTTGAACTTTCTTAATACTTTTAACTCCCAGAATATTAATCATCACAATGACTACTAACATAGCCATTGCGGCATAATCTAGATTAATTGTAACACCTACAATACCTTCAATAACCCATAAATAAGCCTTAAAACCTATTAATGCAAATGCAGATTTTAACATGAAGTTAGCCCATAGACCTAATCCAGAAATGGTACCAATTAGTGGGCCAAATGTATTTTCGATATATACATAAGAACCACCAGAGGATGGCATTGCTGACGAAAGTTCCGACTTAGATATTGCACCTGGAAGAACAATTAATGCTGCAAATAAATAGGCTAACCAAATCCCACCTAATGCATCCCCTCCACCTCCGAGCTCCATCATGGCAAGAGATGGGAGGACGAATAATCCACTACCTAACATTGCAGATAATGAAAGTATAATTACTGAAAATAATCCTAATTTACGCTCTAATGCATTAGATACCTTCTCAAGTGGCTGAAGAACTATACCAATTACTTGACTCGGTGAAAGTCGATTCATAAATCTGGGATAGAAGACGACTTGTTGAAGGTTTGGCTACCCCAATTCTTAATTTTCATAGATGGTCTCAAGAGCAATATGAGAACCATGTTGGCCATCACTGTTCTCATATTACTAACCAGCACTGTAAGTGGATGTATTGGGGAAAATGACATAGATCTGAATCTTGATGATGAAGAACCAACCCCTCTAAGGATAAATCATATTCAGATGAAAGGAACTCATAATTCGTATCATTTAGCTCCTTTGATACCTACAATTAGAGCATATGATTACTCTCACCAGCCATTAGATACACAGGCTGAAGAACAAGGAGTAAGGCAGTTTGAGATTGATGTATGGTGGGATGCTAGAGGGCAGCTTTATGTTTATCATAATCAGTATGATTTACGAACAACCTGTATTACATTTGAAGAATGTCTAAATACACTTCTAAATTGGTCAAATAATAATTCAGAACATGTACCTCTAATGATATGGATTGAGCCAAAAGAATGGATGGAGCAAAGCACGGATAATACTGCAATAGTAGAACTACAGAATCTATTAGATAGTATTGAACAAGAAATAATTGAATTTTGGCCAAGAAACAAAACAATTACTCCCGATGATGTTAGAGGGAATTCAGAAACACTTTCTCGGGCAATAATGGAAAATGGCTGGCCATTACTGGATGATTCGAGAGGTAAAGCAATGTTTATTCTTTTATCAAGTGGGGAATTAAGACAGAGTTATCATGATAAATTCCCCGGACTAATTGAAGCAAAAATGTTTACAATGTCAGAAACTGGTAGTTCCGAAGCAGCGATATTTTCAGATACAGATCCAGTAGGAAATGCAGATGAAATTAGAGCATTGGTCAAAGATGGTTATATCGTTAGATCGAGAGCAGATAATGCGGAAAATGGCGAAGCAGATGATAATAATAAAACTAGGCTTAATGCGGCAATATCAGTAGGAGCGCATTCAATATCTACTGACTATCCTGCTAAAGTCGATGGGATAGATTATTGGGTAGAAATTCCTGAAGGAAATCCTGTTGCATGTAACCCTGTATCAGCGCCGACGGACTGTACTCCTGAGAGAATAAATAAAGTTTTGAATTAAACTTTAGCTATAACCTTTAGTTCCACTGCAATAGGTGTGGGTAGGGCCGATATTGCACAAGTAGTTCTTGAAGGCATAATCTCAGAGAAGTACTCTGCGTATACCTCGTTATATCCTGCAAAATCTCGGTCCATATCTATAAGCATTGAATATACATCCACGACATTTTCTAGACTTGAACCATATTCTTCAAGAATTATTCGAATATTGTCAATAACAGAACGAGTTTGAGCTCTGATATCATAGTCCAATGGATTACCATCTTCATCCTTAATTGGACCTCCCGGTATTTCGTTTGTAACTGGCTTCCTTGGACCTATCCCACTAACAAAAATCAAATTACCTACTCTATGTAAATGAGGGTATGCGCCTACTGCTGAAGGTCCTTCTGTAGAGATAAAAGGGCCATTTTCAGTCACTAATTTACCCGCTGTTTTCTTACCTACTACACTACCTACAATACCACCTACTGGGCCACCTACTGCTACACCTGCTGCAGCACCTAATGCACCACCCGCAGAACTAAGCAATGATTTACCATATTCTGAATACATTTTTTCAACAAAATCATCAGGAGAAAATATGATCCCTTCGATGAGTTTACGACGTTTCTCAAAATCAGTCAACTCATCTTTAGACATCAAAAGTTCTCCTTATTCAAGACATTACGATCGCCTTGATAGAATTCAACATCATCTTCATCAAACTCTTTATCGCCAAATGAACCTGTAGAAGGAGTTAGCTGAATGACTGCCCCCCCAGAACCGTGTAAGGCCTCGTAAGCCAATACTTCACCCTGGTAATTATTATGTTGACCCATTGCAGATGCTAACCACCAAGCAGGTTTGTATGCAACCACCTTTTGAACTCTTATTTGTCCATGAATTTCGCGACTTAGTTGGCTTAAATCTTCTAACCTACCATCAGCAAAGAATTGTAGGATTTTCTCATTCCATTCATTATCTTTAGAACTATGGATTCGATCATCTGCGGGATCTATATGCTCTGTGAACATCCTATTAGAGAGACTTGATACCACTACTATAACCGCTTTTTTTCCCTGAGCAATTAAGGCATCACTAGCGGATTTACCTAAGACAATAGTTTCTGATCTATTCGCATACATATTACTAGAAACAATACATGCAGGTATAAGGTTGTCAGGGTTAAGTAAACTGAGTGCTACAACAGAACCAGTATCTATCGGGAATCCTTCATATTCTACTGTACGGGCATGTAAACCTCTTTTTTTGGCAGCAGAACAATATTCATTAGCAAAATCAGTATCAATTTTGAAATTATATGGCATACTACCTAGATAATGGAAATCGTCATCGACATGAGTCCAAATTGATTCTTTCAGTGCTTGTATCTGATGACCAACAACACTCGGCCATGTTGTTGAATAAACTAATATTAGGTCTGCATCACTTTCTTCAATTCTTTTCCTACAAGTTTCAAAGGCAGCACGTAAGTTAGAATATCCTTGATTTGCATCAGGACTGAGCAGAGGTTGTGGATGCGGAGGGACGTAAAGTCCGAATAAAATAGGGGAATCTTCGCTCATTAAATCGCCTCAAAGAACTAGCTCCCTAGTATTAGTATTCGGATCCCAACATGCAATACAATTACCTGTACCTATTACTGATTGATAGCCATAAATTTCTGCAGGATAGCTTGGGACACCCATGGCTGCCATCATCCAAATTAGTCCACCAGCTTCTGTTTCAGCAATCGTTTGTTCAGTATATTCGGGCATAATATCAACTACTTCTTGCATTTTCCCTTCCCTGAACATATCGATTATCTTCATATCCCAAACGTATTGACTATGGTTGTAGATGTGTTCTCTACTCATATCCTCTGGAAGAGGTGCTTCAGTAACGAAATGACGATGGCTTAAACTATGGCTACTAACTAAAACAACCTTTTTGCCACTTTTTTCTATAGCCTTCATACAAGCCTCGCCTAGTGCTTTGGCCTGTTCTATCATCACTTCATTGGAATAGTAGTGTGAATTACGATTACTAGAAATTGTAACTATAGGTTTATCCCAATCAGGATTCAGAAGGTGGCATGAAGTAATTGTACCGTAATCGACTCTAAAATCAGGGTTTCTCATCATTTTTGTTATAATGCCTGCTTTCTCTGTTTCTTCATGCATGGATTCAGCTAATTCTACGTCAACTTTTAGATCATAATTATATCGGAATAAATTTGGGAATACAGGATCTACGGATTTTGATTTGAATTCTGGAAGCCCTAAGAAATGAGTTCCAATATAAGTTTGCCAATGTGGGGTAAAAATTACAATTGCATCATAATCAATTGTTTTTAATTTTCTAGCAAGTTTCGCATAGCCCCATCGAAGCGTTTCCCAACCGCCTTCACTAAATGCTTCATTCTGAGGAGGATTCTCTGCATAAACAAGATGCGGAGGGTGAGGGGCAAGACANCCAAGTACAATTTCGCCTTTCGTCATATTGTAGCGGAGACTCTCCTTATTCATGAATGAGACGCATGGGNCCATTCAGAGTATTATATGCTAGATACTAATCCGATAAAACATGAAGTGGGAGTCTGCTCCACTATGGCCGGTGGCTCTACCATCAATAATTGGGTTTTTA